>ERZ1292623.2726-Hain-H51-01um-R1-2726-length-15561-cov-6_pt1 | contig 15561 bp, 18 predicted proteins | sample MGYA00564398_ERZ1292623 | MGnify/ENA primary metagenome ERZ1292623 (study PRJEB36523, sample SAMEA6512633) | groundwater metagenome | collected 2019-01-07 | study: AquaDiva: Metagenomics assemblies of 32 groundwater samples | reverse complement strand
CCCAATGTTGCGCACATCGGTAAATTGCTGCCGGTTTTTTGACTTCCAAAAATTTCTTATCTGTTGAAGCACATAAACATTATACCGCGGTTGGCTCTTCTGTTTTTCGGGCGTCCTTTTGAAGCTAGCCCGTTTTGCGCGGAGTTGCGTAAATTGGAAAAGGAGCAACAATACAAGACCCCGCTAAATTTTGGCTACTTGATCGCCAAAATTTTGAGCGGGGTTGATATTGGTTGTGACGTGGTGGGGGAGGAAGGAATTGAACCTTCGACCAATCGGTTATGAGCCGACTGCTCTAACCACTGAGCTACTCCCCCGCAACGCCCAGTATAACAGATGAGAAGTTTAGTTTTACAGCAATGGCACGAAGACGAAACCAGGGTGTTTTTTGATATTCGAATCTTTATCCGATTTTTTGGTGATTTCTAAAATATCGTTATGTACCGGGATGACCATTTTTGCCTGCCCTGAGCCTGTCGAAGGGCCGCCTACTTTTAGCTGATCAATCAGTTCCTGCGGCAGCTTGTCTGCCGAAGCACTGACTAAAATGCGGTCAAACGGCGCTTCATCGGGCAAACCGAATTCATCGCCGGCCGTAAAAAACCGGGCATTTTTAACTCCAGCCCGCTCACAATTTTCCTGCCCAAACTCCACCAACTCCGGGATTCGCTCTACGGCATAAACTCGACCCTTAGAGCCGACCAAGTGCGATAATAGCGCCGTCGTCCAGCCAGAGCCCGAACCAACGTCTAAAATCTTCTCACCGGGCTGCGGATCCAGCCATTGCAGCATTAACCTAACAGTATAAGGCTGGCTAATGGTCTGCCCAAAGCCGATCGGCAGCGGTGCGTCAATATCAACCGACCCACGAAGCTCTCTGGGCACAAAATTGGCCCGATTTACCGCCCCAAAGGCTTCGTCGATTCTGTCATCCATTGTCTGTCTCCTAAATCCCAGAATACCACTCGCACAAAAAATCTTTTGTTAACATCCTTACAAAGCATCGTTATAACGACGTTATAACGATGTTATAACAACCGCAACGCTTCATCTGTTGAAGTCGTCGACATAAGCGCCGAGCGCAGCTCTGACGCGCCATCGAAGCCGTTGATATAAACTTTGGCGAATTTTTTAAGGCTCTCGAATTTATATTCACCACGAGTCCAAGTTTTGGCGAATAGCTTGATGTGCTTGCGAAATAGTTCGATTTTTTGATCTTTACTCCAGTCATCCCACGCACTTTTTTTTCCGAACACAAACGGATCTTGAAAAACACCGCGGCCAATCATAACCCCGTCCAGCTTATATTTTTTAGCCAGGCTCAGAGCTTGCGTACGATTCATTACATCGCCATTGCCAACAATTAAGGTAGCAGGGCAGAGGGAATCGCGCATTTGCCGGACCTGGCCAATCAAATCCCAATCGGCTGGGACTCTGGATAGCTGCTTGGCCGTTCGGCCGTGAATACTTAACAAGTCAAGCTTTTTTGAAAGTAAAAATTCTAGCCAGCTCATATCTGTTGTAGAAAAACCAACGCGGGTTTTTATGCAAACAGGGAATTTGCCTGCTGCTTCCCTGGCAGCATCAATTATTTCGCCGGCCAGTTCCCTGTTATTTATCAGCGCCGCACAGGCTCCGTTTTTGATAACGGTTTTGACTGGACAGCCCATATTGATATCCACCCCGTCAAACCCCATCGCCATTACCTCTTTTGTCGTTTTATAAAAATTTTCTGGTTTTAAGCCCCACAGCTGAGCGATAATCGGTTTTTCCTTGGGCGAAAACTGCAATTTTTTAATCAGCTTCTCCCTGCCCGGGCTTTGCAGCCCATCAACATTCACAAATTCGGTGAAATATAAATCAGGTGGCGCACAGTCGGCCACGATCTGACGGAAGACCGTGTCTGTCACATCATCCATCGGCGCCAAAACTAAAAACGGTTTGGGCAATTTATCCAAAAAACTCATCTGACACATTGTACTTTATTTATGTATCATTCTTATATGCACAACTGGATTTTACTAGCCATAGTTAGCGCTGTCTTGCTATCGATTACAAATGTGGCAACCAAGCATCTTAACTCAACTCTCGATGAGTACGCCACTGGCTGGTTACGAAATTCCCTATCCTTGCCTATACTGTGGCTCTTACTTCTATCTGTAGGTTTTCCCTCTGTTGATCCGATTTTTTGGAAATTAATAGTGATAAGTCTACCAATCGAAATAGTTATCGTCTTGCTCTTTTTCAAATCGGTCAAAATCGCGCCCTTATCTTTGGTGGCACCAATTAATTCCCTCGGGGCATTTTTTGTAGCAATAGGCGCTTTTTTTATCTTGAGCGAGCCGCTTTCCCTGTTGCATATATTGGCTTTTATATCACTGGCTATTGGAGTCTATGTGTTAAATCTTCAGTCGATGCGGGGTGGTTTTTTTAGACCATTTCTTCAGATAAAAAAAGAGCGCGGGGTGCTTATGATGCTAACCACAAGTATCCTGTTCGGCATTACCGTCCCTATTGGGAAACTGCTTTCTGGTTATTCCTCGCCACAATTTTATGTTGCAGTTTATTACTCCCTTTTCGTCCTGCTATTTACACCCGTATTTCTCCGCAAAACCAAGAACCGAATAAGTGATATTAAAAAATCCCTGTTAGCAATAATGGTCATGGGAGCTTCTAATGGACTGTTTTTGTATGTAGTGTGGCGAGCGTTAAGTTCCGGTCCTGCAGGTCCGGTGACGGCTATTCAGGCGACTTCTGTTCTGATGACAGTCATTATGGCCGGCAAGTTCTTTAACGAGAAAAGGTTGCTACAGAGATTTATAGCCGCCTGCATTATAGTTTTAGGAGCAGCGCTGGCTGTACTAGCTTAAGCGGCTTGTCCAAAAACTCATCTGTTTTATTCTAGCGTACAACTAAAGAGCTTCGGGTGGAATAACCCTATCGTATCCTGGCAAACGTCTTATACCAGGATTTTGAGCGGGGCTTCTGTGCTTTTTTGTTTGAACACTTTTTCTCGCCTGGCGACGTCGATCGGCTAGTTGTCTGTTTTCCAGCTCTCCAATTCTGTCAGAGTCACGCAAATCAGGAAAGAGTGCATCGAGTGCCTGTTGGATTCTACTTTCAGGCCAATTTGCTTTGTTAAGCTCTTCCCACTTTGCTGCACGCTCCTTTATGCGCACATCATGTTCGGTCATAATCTCGGCTACAGGTTTTCTTTCCCCCTCAATAGGCGGCGTCGCGCGCGCTACTGATAAATTATTCTGGGCTGGGGTCGTCTGTTCTAAGGACAATTGTGAAAACAGGCTTTCTTCGCTATCAGCCCTGTAATCCAATTCCGGTTGTTCGTGCCCGCGTTTTGCCATATCTATATTATATCTTATGCTTCATCTGGCTCATGAAAGTCGATTATAGCCTCAGCCAGTTTAATGAGTGCAGGATGAGCCCTTCTTTTTTCTATGTCGAGTGCTAAAGACGCGATTTCCCGTTTCCAAACCCACTTTCTACGGGCCTCTATACGCCGAGCTAAATCCAATTGATCGACCGCATCAACCGGACACTTTGTTCTAAGCGCCCTCATTACTAACGCGACTTCATACGCTATTTGGTTGTCTTGCCGTGCTGTTTCGGACAACCAAATACCCTCATCGTAATCATACGCCCTGTTCAGCGTGATTATTGACTGTTGGGCATCCATTCTAAAATCATCCGCAAGTACTAACGGTTTATTGATTGCCTCGGCAATAGCTCGAGAGCTAGCTGTTCTTGTTTTATTTTTAATACCTCTATAGATAATACCTAGGTGGTTCCAAAGCCCGCGCCGAGCAATTACTTCTTCATCGTGAGTGAAGCAAATGATAGGCGCCGCTTCTAATTGTGGGCGTAACGGGTCAGTAACCATCTCTTTTTCAAATGTTTCCACGCCACCGCCGGCTTCGACAAAGCTAATATAGCCTCGGATAACATCACTTGAATTATGAATCTCTTGAGAAGTTTGAACTACCATTTGGTATATTATATCATAAACTGTGGATAAAATCTAGGTTTTGAGGGCTTGTTTGATACGCTCGGATGGCGGTAGCTTGGTGTCGACTTTTTTGAGGGCTTCGGCCGCGTCAGCAACGCTGTAACCTAGTGCGACGAGGCCTTGCAAGGCTTCGTCGCCGGGATCGGCGGTAGTGGTTAGGAACTGTGTGGCGTCTTCGCTGGCGGCCAGGCCAACTTTGTCTTTCAGGTCTACTACAACGCGTTCGGCGGCCCGTTTGCCTACGCCTTTAGATTGAGATAAGAATTTTGTGTCGCCGGCGGCTATGGCTTGACGGACGCGTGAAAGTGAAGCTACGCTCAGAATTGCCAGGGCCATCTTTGGCCCGACCCCTTTGACGCTTAGCAATTGCTCAAACAAAGCCTTGGATTCCAGGTTTCGAAAGCCAAAAAGATCATGTGCGTTCTCTCGGATACTCTCGTGCACGTAAAGTTTGGCTGGCTGGCCAACTTTGAGCGCCCCAAAATCCTCAAATGGTACCAGCACTCCGTAACCAACGCCGCCGCAGTCGATAACCACCACTCCGCCAATTTTCTCGGCCACCTTCCCTTCAAGCTTCGCAATCATGCCCCAATTATGGCATCTTTACCCTACGCCTAAAAGCTCTCTCCTCCCCGAATACCCCCCCAATTCTGACATATGTTGGGATTGGGGGATTCTTAACTCCTTAGGATTTGTGTTGATGGGTCATTGAGTGGCAGATGGCGGTGGCGAGGGCATCGGCGCAGTCGTCGGGACGGGGCACATCTTTGAGTCCCAGCAGGACTCGAACCATTTCCTGCATCTGGCTTTTCTCGGCCCGGCCGTAACCCGTTAGAGCCTGTTTGATTTGCAGGGGTGTGTATTCAGAGACTTTTAGACCGGCCTGGGTACCAGCTACAATCGCCACTCCCCTGGCCTGCGCCACGCTCATGGCCGTCGTAACATTTTGGGCAAAAAACAGTTTTTCAACGGCCATTTCGACCGGTTTACAATCGGCGATAACACTTTTTAGCTCCTCAAAAATGGTCTGCAGGCGGACCGTTTCGTCTTCCTTGACTGGTGTGCGAATAACGCCGGCATCAACTAGCGTGCACTTACCGTTTTTATCAACATCGATAACGCCAAAACCCAAAATCCCCGTCCCCGGATCAATCCCGATAATTCTCATTTCGATAAATATTTTTCCGCTATTGGTTTAACGGCTTTTAAAATAATATTGTGGATAGGTTCGGGAGCCGCTATAAAACCTTTGATTTTCTGATTGTAGCTGTCAACTTCTCCAAGCAAATTAGTAAACTTTCCGCCGGCTTCTGAGATTAAGAGGGAACCAGTTGCTGCTTCATAAACATGGCTATTGGAAAAAACTGCTGCGGCTAAATTGCCGCTGGCTACCAAACCGATACTATTGCCTATAGATATCATTTTCATTAAAACAAAGTCATGAGTTTTTAGGGCTGTTTGTATTTCACTCTCAGCATTTGGATTGCTAAATATGCTGTTATATTCGTTAGCATAGATTTCGCAGTTAACAGGCGAGCGACCCAAAAATTTGCCAGTCATTTTCAGTTTTTCACCATTCAAATACGCGCCACCGGCTTTTTTTGCCCAATAAAGTCTATCCGTAAAAGGGTCTTTCTGGACGGCGATGATTGGCTGGCCATCGTGGATTAAAGCTAAGTTAAAGGTAGATATTGGAATGCCTATCGAATAAGGCATGGTGCCGTCAATTGGGTCGCAGACCCATAAATAGTCGCTCTGCTGTTTATGTGAAGCCTCCTCGCCCAAAACAGCATGATTGGGAAAATGATTTTTTATCTGCTCTATCACTAAATCATTAATTTTAGTGTCGGCAACTGTGACGGGTGTTGAATCCCCCTTAATCGTGGTTCCGGTGTCCTCCGCACGAAAATAGCGTTGCATTATTTTGCCGGCTTCTTCGGCCAGCTCTTTAGCGAATTCAAGATAGTTTTCTGACTCAGACATTTATACCCTCCGCTATGTCGAAGTTAGTGTGAGTAGAAACTACGTCGTCTAAGTCTTCTAGCGCGTCCATGAGGTTGACAATTTTACGGGCGGTTTCGCGGTCGCTGATTTCTAGTGCGCTATTTGGTACGTAAGTTAGCTCGGCTTCGACGACTTCCAGGCCAGCTGATTTGAGTGTTTCGCGGACTTTAGCCAGCTCGTTAGGTACGGTATAGACAACTGTTTCGCCCGTTTCCGGTTCATCAATTACATCTTCGGCACCGGCTTCGATAGCTTCTAGCTGGATTTGCTCATCCGTACCTTTGACGTGGATAACCCCCTTGCGGCTAAACTGAAAGGCTACGCTGTTGGGTTCGGCCATATTGCCGCCATTTTTAGTAAATGCCACACGGACTTCCGGATAGGTCCGATTTTTATTGTCGGTAGCCACTTCTACTAGCACGGCCACGCCGCCGGGACCGTAACCTTCGTACATAATTTCTTCTAGCTGGGCGGCCGATTTATCGGCCGCCCGGGCGATGGAGCGTTCAATATTAGCGGTGGGCATATTGGCAGCTTTGGCCTTTTCTATCGCCATAGACAGGGTAGAATTGGTCGCCGGATCTGTTCCGCCGCGAGCGGCTATAGCAATTTGGTTGCCCAATTTTGTGAATAAGGCTCCACGCTTAGCGTCATTGGCGCCCTTTTGGCGTTTTATTGTTGCCCATTTGCTATGACCGCTCATATATGGGTTATTTTAGCAGTTTTCAGCTTAGCACGCTGTTTATGGACGGCTGCTAATACCAGCAAGACTAAGGCATAGAAATAAAGCATGCTGGCCATGCTGATGGATCTACGCAAAAAGATTGATGGGATGGCCGAAAATAAGCGGACTATATCCAAGATGTAAGTCAACAGCAGATTTGCCGGCCAGGCAAACCAACCCGCCATGGCGGGTACCAGCATGCCCGCGCCTGCGGCAACAGTCGAGAGCAGCATGGCGAACGGAATAAGTGGCACCACTAGCACGTTGGTTAGCAGCCCCACCAAAGACAATTGGCCGAACATGGCCATAATCAACGGTAGGGTCATAACTTCAGCTGCCAGAGTATCGAAGGCTACTGAGATTAGGAGCTTTGGCTGGCGCTTAAATAGCTTGCTGACCACCATCGGTGAAATTATCAGTACGCCGAAAAAGGCCAGGAATGATAAGTACCAGCCTGGGTCGCCCCAGATATAAAACGGGTTGAACAGCGCTGTAACGGCGGCCGTGAAAGCCAGTATTAAAACCGCTCGGATTTTACGGCCGTAATACCAAGCCCAGAGACCCAGAACTGACACGATTGCCGCCCTAACGATGGAAGCGCTAAAGCCGGTCATCAAAATAAAAATACTAATGAGCGCCAAACTGGCCAAAAGTCGATGGTATTTAGAACCAAATCTAAGTCTAGCCATAGCCCGGACTAAAATTGTCAGATTGTAGCCCGATACCGCTACTATGTGTACTAGCCCGACCATGATTAGCTGGTTTGTTAGCTCACTGGGTAAAGTATTTCTCTGGCCGATTAACAGGCCAAGCCCAAAGCTAGAATTGGGTTCCGGCAGCGCCGTTTGCATACCGGCACTTAAGTGGCGAGTAAGATTATTAATCCAGCTGCTGTCCAGTCCGGTGCGTTTTAGCTGAGCGTAAGCAATGCGAGCCTGGTTGGCGCCACGCATTGGGTAGAGCTTACCGCTGATTCGTACGCGGTCGCCGCGGTAAACCATTGGTTCGCCAAAACCGCTGATCTTAAAGCTTCCCGCTAGCTCCCCGCCTCCTGTTTCCAAGGCCTGGCCTTGGAAAAGGCGGGCATGGTTGGCAGTAAATTCTAGTTGGGTGGCTCCTGCATAAACGGCGTCCCTGGTAGCCGTGGCTTCAATGGTCACGTTTTGGCCTGTTAGGCTTTTCAGCTCGCCCAACTTTTGCATATAAATATCGCCCCGCCACAGACCCAATCCAGCGCCCAGAACCACAACCAGAATTAAAGCTGTGACGTTTTTGCGCTTGATCAACAACAAACAAGGAGCAATGGCCAATAAATACCAGCCGCTTGGGGTTAGACTAATTTCCCTGGATAACCCCAGCCCGGCTAGGGCTGCCAGACAAAAAACCGTTATTAAAGTAGTCCGCCGAAACCGCCTCATAATTTGCACATCTTCGCACAAACCGGCCGATTAATTAATTGCTTACGTTATAAAAAAATCCCCGAAATTCGAGTATTATGGAGAGCCACCCTCCTTCGCTCTAGGCTTCGGAGGACAGGCCGTGAAGGCCGTAGCAACTGCCATTCAAGGTAGCTCTAGGCCAATTATAGCCGAATTTGTATAGATTTAACCCAAGGCAGATAGTTGCTCGTATTTTTGCTTATATTTCTTATATTTTGATTTATTGACCTTGTCGTCCTTGTTTTGTGTATCATCCATCCCTTGCTTGTATAACTCTCTTAAGCCATCCAGACCAATGATTCTCATACGCAACTTCTCTATCTCAATGTAATCAAATTCCTGCGGTATGCCTTTCATCCAATACTCTACCGAGTCGAATTCGATTTTTAAATCTCCTTTACGAGCCTGTAAAACGTGCCAGTCTGTAACTTTACAGTCAATGCCTTTTGCTTCTAGAGCTTCAAAAAGCCTTGGAAAATCGCTCTCTGAGCAAGCTAAATCTATGTCGTTCACATCCATCTTCTGATTTTGGGTATAGGCAAAAACCGCCAGGCCGGCATTTAGAATGGGCACGATAGTTAGTTCACGACAAGCGTCGAGAATTTCCTCGCAAAATTGCAGTAACTTAAGATAATGCTCTTTGTTGTTCGGTAGCAGATTTAACTTAATCATTAAAATGCTTATGCCTGGAGGGATGTGTCCTTCTAATTCTAGAGTCAGGCAGCGTGTTGCTCAAGCTTCGTTAATCGTTCATCAACCTGCTTGTTGATTTCTTCTATCGCTTCGCCAACTCCAGTAAAACCATCGAGCATTTCTTTTCTAAGTGCTTCTAGTTTTTCTTCGAGATTTTCATCAAATCTGACTTCAGCTTGTGAAATCCGAGTGTCAATAAACTGTTTTAGATCTTCTAATTGTTCGTCATTCATAAAGTCATTCTAGCACAAGGATTGGAGAGCCACCCTCCTTCGCTCTAGGCTTCGGAGGACAGGCCGTGAAGGCCGTAGCAACTGCCATACAGGGTAACCAACGCTTACATATTAGCAGTGTAACGAGACCTTAATCTATTCCCCAGAATTTTTTAACTTCGACAGTATCTCTACCATAGAATTTTAGCTCCAGCATATCTTTCAAGTCGCTAATTGTATGACCAATACCAAAAGCTATCAACCATCGACCGAAATTGTGTTTATAGAAAATCACCCCAACAATTATCGCTAGAACACCGTAAATCCAATGATGAGGTGCATTCAGATGACCGCCCAAGATATGGCTAACCCTACCAATTGCATAGCCTATAAACGCAATAGCTAAAAGTAGGATAATTGTCATAATCTAATCTTATCAGAAACAGAGGTCATAGTGTTTATGCTTAGAGGGCCGCCGTGGAGGATGTCGCAACTAAAACTCGACTAAATGTGGGAGTTGCTATCTCTTCGTAGGAGGAGTTGGGAATAGCTCAAACACCTCAACACTAAACTTACCCGTTTTGTCACTTAAGAATGGATGACCATCAACAAGTGCCAATGCAGCATCAATATTTTCCGCTTCAAGAATACTGTACCCACTCAATTCTAAGACTTGCCCGTCTGATCCATCGTCAACAACCGATCTACCGTTACCCATAGGTGAACCCATGTCAGCAAGTGACGATCCAATTTTTTCCATCCAAACCTGCCAAGCCATCCTTATTTTCTCTCTTTTTTCTTCATCCATCATGTCCATTGGTGTTGCGGGACCGTTGTATAGCAATATAAACCTTGACATATTGTTCTTTCTAATTAACTTCGTGAGTTAACTATACTCCAATGCTAGAAGTAAGGAAGGGCGAAGATAATAAGGAACAGAGGCGAATTACCACTGTTTTAAGCATAATCGTAATGGAGGGCCCAGTGGGGTGAGCGCACATCTGCGCTCGTCCTCTCCGCCTGCGGCGGATGTGGGCAAGCTTGATGACCGAACCCACGACTGGCATATTTTCTTTCAGAAATCTGCATCGTGGAACCGGATCCCACCAGAACAACCACACAAAAAGCCCAGCACAAAGCTGGACTCTTTGTGTGGAGGGCCCAGTGGGATTTGAACCCACGACACGCGGCTTAAAAGGCCGCTGCTCTAACCAGGCTGAGCTATGGGCCCCCAACACCTTAGATTATCTGTTTTTGGGCCAAAAAGTCAATCAAGCTATTTGTGTTTGCCGAAGCGTTTGAGGCCGCTGAACCAGATTAGTAGCAAGCTAGCTAAAGCACCGATGCCGATAACTTCTGACTGGATTTTTTGCAAATTGGTCCAGAAGCTAGAAGTTGTAACATCAAATTGTGATGAACTACTTAGGATTGGTCCAACAGACAGGGCAAGTAGGCCGCCCCCGCAAAGTGCAGCCCCTAGCTGCAGCCAAAATTTAAAACCCTTTCCAGCCGATCCCCTTGTTAGCAGCAGGGTTAAAACTAACGGAACGGTCAAAAGAATAATGCCAACGGTGCTGTTGGTAGTTGATAAATTAAGCTGGCTGAGCAGCTGTTTTAAATCACCGATAACAGAGGTGCTGAGCACAAAGCCAGCGCACAAAACCAAAAAACCCAAAGCGGCATTGCTTTTAAGCAAAAAAGTTAGCGCCAGAGGCCCGAAAATTAAGACGGCTAGCAATATTTCACCCATACCGTCATTTTACCACTAGCGTTTTATTACCGAGAACAATCCATCCCCTATTTCAAACATATGTCAGAAAATGGGGATTGTTTTAAGCACCGACCCGGTCTTTTTTGTGTCTGCCCTTGGCATTACGCTCAACGTATTCAATGATCTGTGCCGCGACATCCCGCTTAGTAACCGTTTCGGGTGTTTTCAGACTGGCAGAAGAATTAACTTCGAGCACCAGCGGACCTCGGTCAGAACGCATCATATCAACACCGCAAATAGGTAGGCCCATGGCCTTGGCCGCCCGAATGGCTGTTTTCTCTTCTTCAGAAGTAAGTTTTACGGCTGTACCTACACCGCCTTGGTGGGTGTTTGAACGGAAATCATCATCCAGGCTTTGACGCTTAACACTGGCCACCACTCGGCCACCAACTACAATAGCTCGAATGTCGCTGCCGGCTGATTCTTCAATAAACTCTTGGACCAAAAAACTCACACCTTCAACGTAAAAGGCTTGCATTACAGCTTTGGCGGCTTTGCGGGTTTCGGCAAGCACTACGCCATTACCATGGGTACCACGGGCCACTTTAATTATTACCGGCGCGCCACCGGCGGCTTCGATAACTTCGTCAAAGTCGGCAGTCTCCAAGGCAAAGACTGTCTTTGGTACTCCTACCTCAGCCTTGGCCAGCAATTGGTAGGCCCGCAGTTTATCGCGCGACCTAACAATAGCAATCGAGCTAGCGGTAGTATATACCCCTTGCATTTCAAACTGTCGCACCACAGCCGAGCCGTATTTGGTATAGCTTTGGGCAATACGTGGAATAATAGCGTCGATATTTGTTAGCTTTTCACCCTTGTAATAGACGACTGGATTGCCTCTTTCTACAGTCAGGTAGCACTTGGCATAGTTGACCACACGTAGTTCATGGCCTTTAGCCACCGCCACCTCTTTGAGACGCCTAGTGGTGTAATTAGATGGGCCTTTAGATAAAATTACTATTCTCATTGTTATGCCTCGTTATTGACCTAGTTTTTTCATTAAATACTTTGCCAAAATTTCTTCTTTTTGCTTGACGAATGAGCCAGTTACAAGCTGAGGGTTTTCGTTGACTTCTAGACAATACCACAGCCCAGTTTCTTTGTCCTGCAATATATCAACACCGGCGATTTCCACCTGCGAAACACTAGCGGCGGTAATGGCCATTTGCCTGATCGCCCCTGGCAAAACTAGTTCATCTCCTAATACCGAGCGACCCTTGGTCACCTTTTTATTCATACGAGGGCTAGAGAGTTTATGCGTCATGAAGATAACCAGCTCTATGCGCTTGCCAAGTACAATCAAGCGATAGTGGCCTTCGTGCGGAATGAATCGCTGGGCAATCATGTCCAGGTTCTGTTCCTTAGTTCGTTTGCAGACTTTGTCAAACTCTGCCTTATTGCTGATCAAGAATAGATTGCGACCTCTTTTGCCGCGGATATCTTTCAGTACAAAAGGCGAGCCAAGTTGTTTAACAGCTCTCTGGTAAGAACCCGGAAGGCTAGTTGGCATTACAAATATGCTCTCCGGCACCTTCACGCCCATGCTCTGCAGGCACAGCAACTGATGTAGTTTGTTGACAGATTGGTGGTGCAGAAGTAACGAGCGGTCCATAAACGGCACGTTTTTAGACTGCAGGTACTGGGCGGCGGCGGCGCCTATTTCGAAGTTGGCTAAAAATACGCGGAAATATACCAAGTCAAAGTCAGCAATATCTTGCTTTGTTCTACTGATCTGCACTCGGGGCTCAGTGCCACCAAGTAGGAATTCTAAATCACTGAGATTAACAAAGTTGAAGCTCAGTTTTTTATTTTCTTGCTTCAGATGTTTGAAAAAACTTCCGGAAACCTTCGTCGAACCAGTATCACCAGAGCGAATTACCAAAATTTCATATTTGGCTTTATCATCAATGGATACATCTATTAAAAATCGCCCGTGCAGTGTGCGGCGTCCAATTAACACCGGAAAACGGTTATCGGAACGGTTGGCCAGGGTAAAGCTGACATTTACCGTCCGGTTCTCTAGTGTTACTTGGAGGCTGACTTTATACCTAAACTCTGCCTGGCCAAACGAATTTTTAATCGAACGGATATGATAATGACGAGTTGTTATAACTCCGCCCGTGTAATACGGGGAGCCCTGTGCAAAAAGTGTGAAAGATAGCTTACCGGCCCGCTCCTTGATGTTACTAGCCCATACTGAAGAAGAGTCGGCCCCGGTGTCCACCTTGGCGAGGACATCGGTAATGCCGAGCTTTGGAAAATCGATTTTGGTAACGCGGCCAATAGTAGACCGGCCTTTGGGTTGAGGCATAGCTTTATTATATCACTTTTTTATATTTTTGTCTACGGATTATGCTAGTGGGCTGTGGAGACACGGGAGTAGGCCAGCCAGATTATTACCCCCAGGATAAGCAAAATCATGATAATCATGGGGATGAAACCGGACTGATTTGTATTTTTATAAGTCATCACAGTTATTGTAATCCTAAAGCTAACCCCACACCAAAAACTTGAAGCTACATAATCTGGTTGCGGACTATTTCGCTCAGGTTTTGGTACGGGGCAAGTAAACACAACCGTCTTTGACAAGAGTATAACTCTTATGCTATAATATACACCATGACGAATGGCAATCCAGTTTCTGCGCCTGAAGGGTTTAACCTACCACCGAGAATAGAGGTAGATCCTCGGATATATACCGATGAACTTACAGGCTTAAAGAACCGCGCTTGGTTGGCCGACCATCTGCCCCAGATAATTCAAGAAGGTTCTGGAAGAATAGGTCTACTAATGCTAGATTTAGATGATTTTAAACAATTAAACGACACTCAGGGCCATGAAGCGGGAGACATATACCTTAAAAGAGCCGGTCAGGTGCTAGACGAAAAAACCCGCCATGATCAGGAGGGGCGTAATGGTGATAGTATCCGCTTATCTGGTGATGAGTTTGTAGTTGTACTTCATGATGTTAATAACGAAGAAGGGCTTCAAATAGTTTTAGGGCGCGTACAATTGGCGCTTGATGAAAATGGGGTTGGGGCATCAATTGGCGGTGTTGTACACCATGGTGAAAAAGCGACTGAGTTTCTTAAAAGAGCAGACTCTGCTATGTATACAGCCAAGCGTGAAAGAAAAGTAGCTAGTAAAACTCCTGAGCAGTGGGAAGCTGTAGAGCAAATAGGTGATTTGATACTTAAATATGAAATCGATCCACGTAATTTACCAATACTACTGGAGGAGCTGGAAAAGCGTAAGCGAGATTCTTAGAAAATCCCGCGTTTTTTAGTTGCTTGCCAAAATGTCGGGTAAGTATTTTTCGGAGAATACGCGCCAAACTTCATCAGCTGGATGCCGGTCTATTTTTTCAGGGATATTTAAGAGGTCCATTTTGTGTAAAAGTGCTGCATCTGATAGATCAAAGCTGACACCTGCGATCAATAAAGATTCTATCTTTTCCTGCGGTAAATGCGACAAGCTACGAGCTATAAGTTCTTGTTCCAGGTAATTTAGCGGATACGAATCGTGCCCACCGTGATTATAAAAACGGAGAATTCTATCAGCCGCTAATTCTCTGGCAGTTTTTTGTTTATCTTGTGAAGGCTCTTTATCTCTCATATGGGAGTCGTAAAAGGCCCGGGCCACTTCCAGCCTATTGCCGCCAGACAGCTTTGCTTGGAGCGCCCGTAAGTAGTGGGCATTAGCCGGCCTCTGGCGGTCGAACATTGCCTGAATTTTATCCTCTTGGAATATTGTTCCGGCCTCTCGCATGGTTGTAGTTCGGCGGCCTTGGATTTTGGCTAACGGTATTAGTTGGCCTACTTGGTAGTCGTAGTCGCACTGAAGCAAATGGGTTAGTTCGTGCGCCAGTACGGGTAATACGCCGGCAGGTGCGTCTTGGGTAAGAGTACGGTCAAATTTTTCGGGTATTTTCAGAGTTCGTTTTGAGCCGTCAACCGACATGATTTTTGCTTTAGGTGTAATTATTACTTGCCACCGTGCGTCAGCTGCAAAGCCGTCCCGCGTCTCCACATCTGTCCAGCTGGCTTGCTGATTGCTCAAAAGCTGCCATTTAGTCAAAACTGCCTCTGCAAGTTCCTTCATTTGTCCAGCATTCCATCTAATACTGTCTAGTTTTTCAACTACTTGTAGGGGGATTTGGGCTTCCGTTGTCTTGGGTTTTTCTGATTTTTTGGATAATTCGTCTGCCAGTTTGGCTAGCTCCGGGCTAATTGGTGAGAAATCACTGCTGTCTCGCCAGGCTGCACCATTGCGTATAAAGTCCAGCCGCCGGGCAAAGTTGCCGGCTAGTTCTTCGATGCCAAAAACTCTGTCTTCCCTTTCCTGAAAAAATGTAGCCGCTACAACAGGCAGGGCCCTGCCAAGACGGCTCTGCCGCATTTTAGTTTGCTCGTCCGTCTGAGATCTATTGAGTTGCTGGGCGAGATCGAATGCCCCTCTGTACATACCGGCCACCATACCATTGATACGTGCTCTATAGATACCAAGTACAATTTCTTTGGCATAGCGTAAGTTAGTAGCCTCTTCCTGTTTTAAGGCCCCTCTGACTTGTCTATAAAATAAACGGTAAGCCCGAAGGGAATCCAGCTTATTGAGAAGTTTTTCAGGAGCATAGTTAACTTTAAATGGAGGAATGTCCTCATATTTATTATCGTCGGCCGGGTCATGGGTTAGCT
>ERZ1292623.2723-Hain-H51-01um-R1-2723-length-15568-cov-11_pt1 | contig 15568 bp, 16 predicted proteins | sample MGYA00564398_ERZ1292623 | MGnify/ENA primary metagenome ERZ1292623 (study PRJEB36523, sample SAMEA6512633) | groundwater metagenome | collected 2019-01-07 | study: AquaDiva: Metagenomics assemblies of 32 groundwater samples | reverse complement strand
ATTGTGTTTCTGCTTCATCTGCTGCTCTTGTTTGAGCTAACCAATAATAAGCTTTATTATGACCACATTTAGGGCATTTAGCATCTGTTTTAGGTAATGTTTCCATTGTTTTGTCTATTATCTCAATTTTCTTTTCTTTCTCTGCTTTTTCTTTTATGTTTAATGAACGATGCTGCCTAGAAGTATATCCGCAATTGTTACATAAAATCTTTTTAGGATTATCTTTTTTAGGAATTAAAATCGATTTGCAGTGGGGACAAAATAACATTTTAACCTTTTAACCTCCTCTAAAAACATTTATTAAATCTGTAAATAATATCTTAACCCATCCTAGTAATGGTAGCCTAAAAAATGCTTTTCCTATTACTTCGTTCTTATTTATATTAGTTTCGCCTAGTTCATTAAAAGAATCTGGGTTATTATCCCCTTTCGTCTGGTAATTTCCATTATCATGTATTTTAACTACTCTATGGATTATTGGGTTAGCAGAATTGCCTTTAAAAACTATTATATCGCCTATTTTAACATTTTTAGCACTTTTTAAAAATATTATATCACCTTTATTAAAGCCGTTTTTCATTGGATAATTAATAAAGTCTTGTTTATTAATATTATAAGATTCGTACAATTTACTATTTTCTTGCCACCATGCATCAAAATCTGAATTATGCTCCATGCTTTTGCTTACTACTGCGACAACAGGATGTGTTGTTTGAAGTACTAATCCTAATCCTGGATAAATAATAAATTTTACTAATATAAATGCTAATATAACATTAACTATCCAAGATAATAATGAATCACTATGCCAGATAAAATTCCATATTTTTTTAAAAGACATTTCAGCTTTTAATAATGTAAGCTTTTAAAAATCTTTCTTTTAAAGTTGTCTTTTAATTTCCTCTAAACTCCAACCACGGCTTAATAAGTTTTTAATAATCTCATCTTTACTAACACGAAGAGAAATACATTGACCAATATAACGAGATAGATTACTTTGATTAATACCATCAATAACTTTTTTTATTTGAGTTAGGTTATAACCTTTAGTTTTTAAGTAATTGATTATGCTATCATGGGTGTAGTTTTTATTTAATAAGTTAAGAATTAATGCCCTAAGTTCTTTATAATTAGTTTGTTTTTCTTTTTGTTGTATAACTTGTTTTTCCTTCTTCTCTGGTAATGTAAGCTCTTCCTTAGGTTGTTCACCTTCTACAAATAATTTATTAATATCTTCTTCTGTTAATTCTGACGTTTCTTTATTTGATAACTCTAAAGAACTTAATTGAGAAGTTAACTCTGGTAGATTTTCTGGTTTAGGAACTTCTAGTTGCTTTTTCTTAATAAATTTTTTATAAAGTAAAAATATACCTGCTGCTATTACTAAAACACCAACTGCAATTATAATAGTTGTTGTTAATGAAATATTTTCTGTATCTCCAATTAAAGGTAGTGTAACTAATGTTGTTGTTCGAGGTTGCCCTATAACAAGAAAAACTATAAATAGGAATATTATTGAATAAAGAACAACTAAAGAAGTATTAAGTTCTTGTGCCATAAAATTAACTAGTTATTATTATTTAAATAAGTTTTGATTTAAAGAACTTTAAAGAGCTTTATTAAAAGAATCTTTTATTTCTTTTACTTTTTTCTTTAAATTTTCAACAGCTTCTTGTAATGCTTTTCTAGGATCTCCCCTAGTTGTTTCAACTAGCATTACAGGATTACTAATTAATGGATGTTTAATATTATAAGCGGAAATTTCAATATTTTCATTATTCCAGAGCTCGTCTCTTAATGCATTACACAAAGTATGATCCTCATTAATAACTTCAAATTCTATTCTGTTTTTTTCCTCTTTCAAAACTTTGATTTCCATAATTTCCAAGCTAATAATTTAGTTTTTAAATCTTTCTAGTTATGGTATTTTACTTTAGCTAAATCACCTATAGTTAATTTGGTATCTTTAAAATCTACTTTCTCATTTTCTTCTTGATACAATTTAACTAAACTAATATTAAGGACCTTTTCAAGTTTTCTTGCAATTAATAAAGTTGGTTGTAAATGCCCTGTTTCTAACTTATGTATTACTGAAACTTTTTCATTAATTTTTTGAGCTAATTCTTCTTGTTTTAATCCAAGTTTCTCGCGAGCTTGTTTTATCTTACTATGATAGTCTTCATCTATTACATTAATTATTTCTGGAGTTTTTTTAATTTGCTTAGCTTCTTGTTTTGGTTTAGTTTCTTTTTTAATTACTATAACCTTACCAAATTTTGCGCAGTTCTCACAAACATTCAATAAGCTACCTTCTACAATAGCTTGAGTTAAATTACCTTCTCTTCCGCATAAATCACAATTTGGCATATTTAAGTTAAGTTAAATAAAATTAAATATTTTTTCATTATTTATAAGCTTGGCATATAGTTAAATTTCCTTGATATCTTGGGCAAATTATTCTTAATAAATCTTCATCATCATGTAGTCCCTCGTATTTCTCATCATCTATTATTAATGCGGGTAATTTTGTAACATTATATCTGTCCTTAATTATATTTAATAAAGGCTCGTTAAAATCATGATCAAGAGAAAATACTAATAATTTATCTTTTAAATCAGATTTAACCTTGCCAAGTATAAGTCCTTGAGTTCTACATTCATCACAATTATTATTTGAATAAAAATATAATAAACCAACATTATCACTATCACAAATATCTTTAATATTTTTGATAAAAAGCCAGTATCTGAGTTCTGCTAATGTATATTCACGTTTTAATAGATTATAATCATCTATATTAGCTGTGCCATCTTCTATAAAATTTTCTAATTTATTACCCAATACACCTAAATCACTTATTTGCTTTTCCAATGCTTTTGTTGCACTTAAACAATCTTGATCTTTTTTCAGGGTATTTGTTAAATATAAATATTGTAATTGTATGCTATCATAATCTAAACGTTGTAATTTATTTTCCCTTTCTAAAAAAGAGGTTCTTTCTGTATTAATTAATAATCCTATTAGTATGCCAATAGTAAATACTGCTGCAGTTAATAAAAATGCGATTAAATAACGAGATTTTTTTATTTTTCTGGCTACCATTTTTGTATTTTATTTAATAATAATTCTATAAATACGCTCAACCAAACTAAAGAAGCTAATAACGAATAAGAAATTGCATATACTGGTACTGAAAAAATACCATGCTTAAAAATATTTTCTTTAGTATATTTATGAGCATAAAATATAACTAAAGCTCCAATTATAAAAGAAATTATGCCAAAAAATAAATTTGTATAATTTAAGTCAAGTAAATTAAAATTTTTTATAAATTCTTGTAGATGTGAAAGAAAATTAAAGTTAATAAAACTAAAATCATATATCCTTTTTATTATTGGATTGAGAACATAATTATAAGTAATAAAACCAAGGGCAGTTATAGCAAAAAATCCTGATATAGCTACTCTAGGCATTTGTATTATGCCAAAATCACCATATTTTTTATTACCAACTAAATTTTTGTATTTTAACGTATTTAATAGAGTGCCTTTATACCAACGATTTCTTTGCTTATAAAATCCTTTTAAATTATCCGGAGCAACTGTGTATACTTCTGTGTTCATTAATTGCAAAATCTTATAATTTTTAGACTGTAATCTTAATGATATTTCTAAATCCTCTGTTAAATTCTTTTCATCAAAACCACCTAATGATCTTAATAATTTAGTCCTATAAACGCTAAAAGGACCGGGTGCAACATGAACGCAATTTAAATGACTCATAATGCTTTTATAAAATAGATTTATTAAATACTCGACCCATTGTATTTTTTGTAATACATTTTTCGGCTGGGTAATCTTCATTAAAGGCAAGACAACACCAACTTTTTCATCTTGGAAATGAGGCAACATTTTCTTTAAAGCATCTTCTTTAATAAACGAATCAGCGTCTAAACAAGTAAAGAATTCACCTTTACAAACATTTAAACCTTTATTTAATGCAGTACCTTTACCAGAATTTTTTTGGTTTATTAAATTAATATTATAATTTTTATTTTCATTAATGAATCTTTTAACTAAATTAGCAGTATTATCTGTACTACCATCATTAACAACGATTATTTCTAGTTTATTTTTTGGATAATCTAATTTAATAACAGATTTTAATACCCCAATTATAGTATCTTGTTCATTGTAAGCAGGAATTAGTATGCTAACTAATGGAAATTTTTTTAATTTTTTAATTTTATTAGTTTTTTTACCTTCTATTAAAACTAAAAGCCAGAATATTATTATGTATAAGGAAATTAAATACAATATCCAAATTACAATTGTTGAAAAATTTATCATAATCTAACTCTCCAAAGCTCAACTTCATTATTGGTATAGAGCTTTTTAAAATTATCTTTAGCTGAATTTAATAAAAATAATAAGCCTTGATCTTCTTTTTCCCAAACTAAGCCAGCTTTCATGTTTTTAGTAATAAATATATATTTAATATTATATTTTTTTATTATTTCTTGAGCTACTTCAAAATTTCTTGTGTAAAATAAAGTTTGTGAATCTTGATAAACTTCATTTAATTTTGGGGCATAAAAGAAATTACTATCCATAACATTTTTCTTTTCAGCTATAGCATTAATAAAAACACCATTTGTATAATGCGAGAAAACAACTCCTTGCTCTAATGCTTTCAATTTCTCTAAACCATCTATAATCTCATTTGATGGTGGGGCATTTGCAAGATTATTTATTACAACATAAGATGAAAATATTAAACCGATAGATAAAAGCCATACCACTAATTTTTTAATTTTTAATGATTCCCAGTTTGATTTTAATAAATGCGTAAAACCAAGTGCAGCTAAATAAGATAATAATAAGTTTAGATAAATTACAGATTTTGAAAACAATAAAGATGATATTATTAATACAGTTAAAGCTAAATAAATTCCGATATGTTTGTACTTAGACTTCCATAAGTGGTTAAGACCAAAAACTAATAAAAATATTACAAATATGCTAACACCAAATAAACTTCCTAAATCAGAGAACAAAGCTTGGTAGATTAAAATATTCTCGCGGAATTTTACTACTTCTGGTAATCCATGCTTAACTAAATATGGTAAGTAAATCAAACTTAACGATATTATATTAAGTAGTAATATCCAGGAAAATTCTTTTGTCCTTCTTTCTTTAATGCAATATATTAAAAATAATATTAAAGCAATAAAAGAATGTCTATAACCAAAAAATGGAATAAAAAATGTTAATAATATACTAAGAATTTTTAAAAATTTGTTTTCTTGTAAAAATAATAAAGATACAAATAACAAAAATGGAACAGCTATACTAAAAGAATTATAATGGGAGAATGTATAAATAAATGGGGGTGAAATTATTAAAATTATTGCACTTAAATCCCTGATATTTTGACTAATATTTAATTTTTTTAATATAAAGTAAAATAATATTAATGAAATTATACCAAATAAGATTGGTAAAATTAAAATTGCTTTTTCATTTAAATTATTAAATAAAGATAATATGAAAGGTTGTGCTAATAAATAAGTAAACGGCCTTTCAATATAACTTAAATTGTCTATTTCTGTATTTTTGTCTCGTAATAAATTTGAAATTCTTTCAAGAAAATAAGGTTCTTCTGTAATGTAACCGGAAGAATCTCTAAGCAAAGTAGGCAATAACAAAATAATTACCGTAGCTATAATTAAAAGGATTACCCTAACATATGACTTTGTAAATATCATTTTTGATCTCCTCAAAACATTTTTCATCTAGATAAAGTAGCCTATCAACTTTGTAACGTTGTTTTACATAATCATTAAAGAAAATATAATTTATATTATATCTCCTAATAACTTCTAACGCTTCAATTTTTGAAAACGTTTGGTACGCTATGTTAATATCATTGGTTCTCTCATCTGTATTTCGAGCAAGTAAAAAATTATTATCCGCAATATTTTTTCTTTCCGCTATAGCAGTCAACATATTCCCTAATTCTAATGGTACTAAAATTACCGAATCTCTTTCTGTATTTTCTTTAATCCAGGTAAATGTTTCAATTTCTGCATTATAATTAGGCAAAGATATTGCAACAAAATACGATGGTATTGTAGTTAAAATTAAGATTAATAGAATAAAAATTATATTAAAATATGTTTTATATTTAGAAAATTTAGTTATAGCTAAATATTTACTAAATTTTGCTATAGTCAAAGATGAAGCCAGAATAAGAAATATGCTTAAGAATAATACCCCTGCAGATAAGTTAATTAATTTTAATGATATCAAAAAGAAAACTGCTAATAATGCTGAGCTTAATAATATTATAGAATCATTTTTTTGCTTTAATCCAAAGAATATCCCTAGACTACCAAGAATAATTGGTAATATTCCAGTTAGGTAAATTATCTCTAAAATATTTAAATCTTTAAAATATTCATTAAATAGAATGCTTGGAACATTTTGCCAAATAATGCTTAAGCCATGTTGTAAAAAAGCTTCTCTATAAATTAAAAAATTAATTAATAATATTAAGAAAAATGAAAAGAAAATGGCTTCTTTTTTAAATCTTGGGATATTAATAGATTCTGTATTCGCAAGTATAATATAAAATAATAATGATAGAATAAAAATAAAAGAGGTTGGATGAGTTAATGGCAAGACAAAGGATAATATTAAAAACAAATTAAAATATTTTTTATTATCCAAATTTATTAACGCTAAAAACGTTAATAAAATCAATGGTATTATAAAAGCATAAATAGAAATCTGATTTAAATTGGTTCTGATTTCTATCGGGATAAAGGAGGTTAATAAAGCTACAAATAAAGCAACGTTTTTATCATTTGTAATTTTTTTTGCAATTAAATAAACTATTATTACTAAAGCTATTACTAATAAAGTTGTAATTATTTTTATTAATATATTATTAAATGAAAATATTGCTAGTAAATAATGAAATAATTGTGGATAAATTATTTTATTTCCAGAGTAACTTAAATCATCTTTAATTAATGGTGTTAAATTTTCTTTAATATTATCGATTAAACGTAAATGAAAATATGATTCATCACTATTAAAATTTTCATTAGAAAAAGTGAAATAAAATCTAAAAATTAATGTTAATGCAATTATTAAAACTAAAATTGTACTTGTTTTAAGTTTCATTTTTTAACTCTATATTTCTGAATTTCTCTTTTAATTTATCCTCAACAATATCAAAGTAATCATAAAATTTAGATGTTGTTTTTAATAATTTAGTTCTCCCAGACTTTTCTGCTGTAATAAAATCTAGATCTTTTAATTTAGCTACATGTTCATAAGCTGTGTTACCACGCATTTTTATAATAATACTTTGTAATACTGGTTGTTTATAGGCGATTAATGCTAAAGTTTCCTGAACTGGTTTTTCTAATTCTGTAGAAGAAAATAATTTAGTTGTTAAATTCATATAATCTTTTTTTAAATTTAATTTATATTGATTACCTTGTTGAATTATTTCCAAAGAAGTTTCTTTATTATTATAATCATTAATTAAATTTTCAATAGATTCCTTAATTAAATCAAGTTGTGAAATTCCTGTTAACTCGGAAATTTCTTCTATTGTTAAAAATTTACCTGTAGTAAATAATACTGCTTCTACTTTATTTTTAATATCTTGCATAAAATTAAATTAGTAAGTTAACTTTTAAAGCTTATTATAATGCATATCTCAATATAGCACCAATACCAGAAAGTTGTTTAAATTGTTGTCCTTCTTTTGTGTCTATGGAAATTATCTCAATATGCGTACTTGTTTGATCTGCTAAATTCTCTAATTCTGTTAAATCTTGTTCATTTAAATCTTCTGATAAAAGTAATGTATCAACTGCACCATATTCTAATGCTTTTTTAGTTTTTTCTTTACCATATGTTATCTTTTTTGGCTCTTTTGAAAGTATTGTAAAAAACTTTTCAAGTAATTGTTTTTCTTTTGTTATTGTTTCTTCTGCAAGTAAATCACGACTTTTTTCAACTAACTCATGTAAACCGTATTCACCAGTATAACTTAAATCTTTTGTGCCTATTACTTTTTTCTTAACCTCATTATTTAAATAATTTCCATCTAAGAATATTTCTTTTGTTGGACCTGGGCCACCTATAATAATACCTTTAAGCTCTTTTCTATTATAAAATTCTTTATTTGCTATTTCACCTATTCTTTTATAAAATTCATGTGCTGCTCCTTCTCTTAATCGAGCGAATCTTTGTTGTGATTGACCACCTGCTTTTATCTTTCCAGGAACACCAGAAGTTAAACTTGCTATTTCTGTTATTAAAGTACCACGAAGTAAACCAATATTACCCTCGCGGTTATCTAAAACAATTAAACCATAAACATCTTTGGCTTCTAATTGCTCTCTTAAAATATCTAAAACAAATACTTGATCACATCTGTATAAACGAGTTTGTATTGGAAGTGGGGGCTCGATACTCCATACTTTTAAATCAACTTGATTATCTTTTTCAGAAGCATTACCTGCAAATACAGCTAATCCATGTTCTGGAGTTTTTTTGTATAATCTTAAATGTCTTATTGCTTTTTCTAAACTATCAATAACATGCAGCCTAGTAGTTTTATCTTTAATATTTTCAGCTGTCCCTTGCTCTTGTTGTAAATGTTGTATTATTTTAATTAGCTCGTAATCTGCTGGAATGTAAACAGAAACTAATTCAGTATGCCTTCCTCTAATACTTTCAAGTTCTTTTAGGAATTTCCTTAATTTTTGTCTTTTCTTTGTGTCCATCTTAAAATTTTATTTCAAATTTATTACCAAAATTTATAGTTGAATTAGTTACAGCTTTTAAATCTCCTAATACATTTTTTAATTCTTTCTCTTTCGTTTTTATTAAAGTTAAATTAACATGTTCTTTTAAAGATTTTTTATGTTTGGATTTAAATTGCCTTACTTCTCTAATTAAATTAATCATCAAATCACCAATTTTTTCTGCATCTTTATTGTATAATGATTTATTATATTGAGGCCAATTGCTTAAATGAATGCTTCTCTTTTTCTCTTTTTTAGCATGATATAATTGATAAATTTCTTCTATAATATGCGGCATTATTGGAGCAAATAATTTTAATATCGTTAATAAAACGTAATTTAAAGTATATTGAGCTGAAAGTTTTACGTCTTTTCCTCTTTTTTTTGGATTATATAAACGGTCTTTAACAATTTCTAAATAATAATCACAAAAAACATTCCAAAAGAAATTTTCTGTTTCTAGCTTAGTTTTTGAGTAGTCATATTTATCAAAATTCTCAGTTGAAATTTTAACAATATTATTTAGCTTAGATAATAACCAAAAATCAATTAACTCAAGTTTTTTTGGTTTTTTATTATTATAATTTTTTAAATTCATTAAAACAAATTTACTAGCATTCCATAATTTTATTATTGTTCTTTTAGCTGTTGTTAAATCTTTTTCTTGTAATTCGAGATCCTCGCCAAGTTTTGCTGAAGCTGCCCAGAATCTTAATGAATCTGCACCGTAATTATTCATTATTTCTTGTGGTTCTATAATATTACCTTTACTTTTACTCATTTTTTCTCCACGATACAAAACATATCCGGAAATTGCAACATCTTTCCAAGGATTTTTATTAAAATGGAGTTGAGATTTAACTAATGTATTAAACAACCAAAATGAAATTATGTCATGAGCTTGTGGTCTTAGTGACATTGGAAATAATTTATTGTGAACTTTCTTGCCCTTAAATAATTCTTGTGCAATTATTGGGGTTAATGAAGAAGTAGCCCAAGTATCAAGAACATCTTTTTCTGGGATAAACTCTTTACCATAACATCTTGGACATTTTTTTAATGGTTTATCTTTTAAAGGATCTACTGGTAATTGTTTTTCATCTGCTAATATAGTTTCATGACATTTGGCACAATACCAAACTGGAAATGGTACTCCAAAATATCTTTGTCTGGAAATGCACCAATCCCATTTTAAACCTTTAATCCAATTATCTAAACGATTTTTCATAAATTTAGGATACCAATTTAATTTAGCTCCATCTTTCAAAAATTTTTTTCTTAAATCTAAATACTTAATGAACCATTGTTTTGTTATTAAGAATTCAACTTCTGTATTACATCGTTCATGTACATTCACAACATGTTTAATGTGTTTTTGTGAAGTTAATAATTTGTTTTCTTTTAAATCATTAATAATTTGTTCACGAGCTTCTTTTATTGAAAGTCCTTGATATTTTTTTGCAATTTCATTCATTGTGCCATCTTTATTTATTGAAATGCGTAATGGTAAATTATAAGCATTATACCAGTCTATATCTGTAATGTCACCAAAAGTACAACACATTACTATTCCAGTTCCTTTTTCTGGATTTACTTTATTATCTGCTATAATAGGAACTTTATAATTAAATAAAGGAACTTTTACTTTCTTGCCTATTAAATCTCGATAACGTTCATCATTTGGATTTATGATAACAGCTACACAACTTGGTAATAATTCAGGTCTTGTAGTTGAAATCTTAATTACTTTACCTTCTACCTCAAACAAAATATCATTAAACTCAGAGGTTAATTCTTGACCCTTTAATTCTACTTGAGCGATTGCAGTTTGACAATTTGGACAATATATTGTTGGTGCTTCTTTTCTATATTCTCTATCCATTTTATATAAATCAATAAAGGATTTTTGTGAAATTTTTTGAGAATGTTTATTTATTGTTGTATAGAATATAGAGAAATCACAACTCATTCCTAATTTTTTCCAATCTTGAATAAATTCAGGACGTATTTTTTCTAAAGTTTTTAAACATAAATTAATAAATTCTTGCCTGGGCATTTCTTTTGATTTAACATTATTTAGTTTTTCAATTAATCTTTCAGTTGCTAAACCATTATCATCTGTTCCAAAAGGATAAAATACGTTAAAGCCTTGCATTCTTTTATAACGTGCAATAAAATCTTCATGTGAATATGAGAAAGAATGACCAAGGTGCATTTCCCCAGAAACAGTTGGTGGTGGGGTATCTATACTAAACATTGGTTTTTTAGAATTTTGATCAAAAGCATAAATCTTATTTTTTTCCCAATATTTTTGCCATTTCTGTTCTGATTTAATTATATCATAATTCTTTGGGAATTTCATAAAATTAAGTTTTTATTAAGCTATTTAAATATTTTTAATAAAGTTTAAAAAAGGGTTTAACTAGACTAAATTTACGGGTCCGTAGCTCAGCCTGGAAATTTACAATAAATTGGGTAAGAGAGCACACGACTGAAGCTCGTGGTATCATGGGTTCAAATCCCATCGGGCCCATTTAAACTAATCGTTACATTTAAATAAAAGAAATTATTAGTATAAATATGATAAAAGGAAAAAAAGGAGCTTTAGAGCTTTCTGTTAATACTATAGTTGTTATTGTTATTGGAGTAACCTTACTTACTCTTGGTTTATTGTTTGTTCGTGGTTTATTTGGCAAAATTACAGATTTATCTGGTGATATATTTGATACAGCAGAAGCAAGTATAGGTGATATAGGTCATACTGGTACGTATAATTCACCAACAAGTATAACTATAGAGCAAGGTAGAAAGAAAACATTTAATATTTTTGTATCACATGATGGAAGTGCTGGTGCTGGACCTAAAACATTTACTCTAACTTTAACTCCGAATGGAAATTTTGAAGATGATGTTATATCTAAGATTATTTCTCCAAGCTCTGTTACATTAAATGAGGGTAAAGAATCTACTTTTATTATACAGGTTATAGCTACGGCAGATGCACCTTTAACATTAGATGCTTCTTACCAAACTAAAGTTGAGTGTATTGGTTGTACCGGGACATATGCGACTGGTGGATTTAGTATTGAGGTAGTAAAAAGTTCTGGCTTATTTGGTTAAGTTTTTAAATTTAAGATAATTCTTTGATTTATGGATATGCAGAATTTAAAGTCTAATATTAATTTATATTATATTTTTAGCTTTATCGGAAGTATACAGTTTTATGGTCCTGTTTTTGCTTTATTTTTTCAAAGTTTTTCTTTAAATCAAACTCAAATTTTATTATTTTTGTCAATATATGCAATTTCTACAATATTATTCGAAATACCAACCGGAATTTTTTCAGATTATATTGGAAGAAAAAAAACATTATTAATCTCGTCAATTCTATTATCTTTGTGTTTTTTTATATTCGCTTTTGGGGATAATTATTGGTATTTCGCAGTAGCTTATTTAATAATGGGTCTTTCCAGTTCTTTTAGTTCAGGAACAGACCAAGCTTTTTTATATGATACATTATTAAATTTAAAAAAAGAAAATAAATTCAAAGAAATATTGGGCAAATCAGCTTTTTTAGAAAACTTGGCGATAATCGTCAGTATGGCTCTTGGTGGTTTTTTATTTACCATTAATCATGAATTTCCTTATTTATTAACAGCAATAATCGCTTCATTAAATATATTTATTGTTCTATTTTTTAAAGAACCACAAAGAATTAAATCGAATAAAGGTTTATTAAAACACACACTTTCAAGTTTTAAAATCTTTCATAAAAATAAAAAATTGTTAATGCTTTCTTTGTTTAGTGTAATAACAATATCTGCTGTGGTAATTAGTTTCTTTTTAATTCAACAGTATTATAGATTTATAGGAATACCCGTTGTGTTAATAGGTCTAGTAATAGTCGGATCAAAAATAATAGAGTCTTTATCCTCGAAGTATGCTTATGTAATTGAAAAAAAATTAAAGTTTAAATTTTCAATAATTTTAATTGCATTGTTCGTTGTTTTAGGGTATGGATTAATGTCTTTTTATTCATTTTACTGGGCTTTTGTGTTTGCTTATTTGTTAAATATAGCTTTAGGTTTTTCCGGACCCGTGTTTAGTGACTATATCAACAAACATATTTCTTCAGATAAAAGGTCAACAATTTTGTCTATAAAGAATCAGTTAAGAAATGTGGTGTTTCTTATGATCCCACCATTAATAGGAAAAGTTGCAGATAAATCTTTACAACTATCCTTTAGTGTAATGGCAATATCCGCAGCATTATTATATATGTTTATAATTTATTATTTAATTAAATTGAAAAATAAAGATTAAAATGCTAAAACTCTATAATACATTAACAGGGGGAAAAAAAGAAATTTTCAAGCCAATAAATAAAAATAATTATTCTTAGATTAAGAACCGATACATTTATATATCAGTTGTTATTATATTATAACAGATGATACAAAATTATAACAGATATAAAATACTAAATTTATTCTTTAAATTCCCTAGAAAGAATTTTCAGCTACGTGAGATAAGTAGATTAGCAAAGATTGCATTACCTTCTACTAAAAAGTATGTAGAAGAACTAGTTAAAGATCAATTAATATTAGAAAATAAAGAAACATTGTATAAAAGTTATAATGCTAATCTTGAAAATAATGATTTTAGATTATATAAAAAAATTTCAACATTAATAAAACTTAAAGATCTTATTTATGAAATAGAAAATAAAATGAATCCAGATGTTGTTGTACTTTATGGCTCTGCTTCCAATGGAGAGGATGTAGAAGATTCTGATATAGATCTATTTATAATAGGAAGAGAAAAACCAATTAATTTAGCGAGATTTGAAAAAGAACTAAATCGTAAAATACATTTAATCTTTGAAAATGATTTAAAGAAAGTAAGCAAAGAATTTTTAAATAATTTAATAAACGGAATAGTATTATATGGTTATTTAAAGGTGTTTTAAATGTTACCTTGGGATCCCAAATCAGATAAAATAAAGAGAATAAGTATGGATAAAGAGAGATCAAAAGCTATTTTAAATAGTGTTTTACTTAGAGAAAAATTTCTAAAAGAAAGGGATGAAAAAGAATTTGCTACAATTTTTATAGAAAATAATTATGAAATAATAAAAGAACTAATAACTGCTTTGATGTATTTAAATGGGTATAAAACATTAAGCCATGAATATTTAATATCATTTTTAAGAGAATTTTATAAGGAATTTTTTGAATATGAGATTAATCTGATAGATAAATTAAGAATTTTAAGAAATAGAATAGCTTATGGGGGGGTTTTTAGTAGAACCTGAAGATTATACTAATAAAAAACAAGATATTAGGAAAGTCATCGAAAAATTAAAAACAACCGTGAATGATAAATTAAAATGATTAAACTTTATAATACTCTAACAAGAAAAAAAGAAATCTTTAAACCATTAAAAGATAATTTAGTTAGACTTTATACTTGTGGTCCGACGGTTTATCAATATGCTCACATTGGTAATTTAAGAACTTACATTTTTGAAGATTTATTAAAAAGAACTTTACTTTATAATAAATTAAAAATAAAACATGTAATGAATATAACAGATGTTGGCCATTTGACAAGTGATGCAGATACTGGTAGAGATAAATTAGAAGAATCAGCAAAAAAACAACAAAAATCAGCTTATGAAATTGCGAAATTTTACACAAATGCTTTCAAAAAAGATATTAAAAAATTAAATATTCTTTATCCAAATATCTGGTGTAAAGCTACTAATCATATAAAAGATATGCAAAATTGGATTAAGAAATTAATGAATTTGGGTTATACATACGAAATAGAAGATGGTATTTATTTTGATACTTCTAAATTTAGAAATTATGGGGCTTTAGACAAAAAAAATATTCAAGGATTGCAAGCAGGAAAAAGAGTTGATGTTAAAGATAAGAAACATCCAACAGATTTTGCATTATGGAAATTCTCTCCTAAAGACGAGAAAAGACAAATGGAATGGGCTTTCTTGGGAAAAAAAGGCTTTCCTGGTTGGCATATAGAATGTTCTGTAATGGCAACAAAATATCTTGGAAAGCAATTTGATATTCATTGTGGTGGAAGGGATCATATACAAATTCATCATACTAATGAGATAGCACAAACTGAAGCTATAACAAAGAAAAGATGGGTTAATTTCTGGATTCATGGTGAGTTTTTAGTTTTAGAAAAAGAAAAAATGGCAAAATCATTAGGCAATTTTATAACCCTAGACACATTAGAAAAAAATAAATTTAATCCTTTAGATTATAGATATTTATGTTTAAATACACATTACAGAAAAAGATTAGTGTTTAGTTTAGAAAATTTAAAATCAGCAAAGAATTCTTTTGAAAGATTAAAAAATATTATTATGGGTTTAAGAAATAAAAAAGATTCAAAGGGTTCTGTAATTAGTTATAAGATAAAATTCTTAGAAGCAATAAATAATGATCTAAATATCTCAGTAACATTAGCCTTATTATGGAATGCATTAAGAGACAAAAACTTAGGAAGCAAAGAAAAATATAATTTGGCGTTAGAATTTGATAAAGTTTTGGGTTTAAATTTAAAAAATATTAAGTTAGAAGAAAAAATTCCAAATGAAATTATAAAATTAGCAAATGATCGTGAGAAAGCTAGAAAATCTAAGAATTATAATAAAGCTGATAAATTAAGACAAGAAATTAAAGCTAAAGGTTATTTAATTGAAGATA
>ERZ1292623.2722-Hain-H51-01um-R1-2722-length-15569-cov-7_pt1 | contig 15569 bp, 18 predicted proteins | sample MGYA00564398_ERZ1292623 | MGnify/ENA primary metagenome ERZ1292623 (study PRJEB36523, sample SAMEA6512633) | groundwater metagenome | collected 2019-01-07 | study: AquaDiva: Metagenomics assemblies of 32 groundwater samples | reverse complement strand
ACCGGAACCGTCAACGGAACCTGAACCGGAACCGTCAACGGAACCGTTACCGGAAAAACCGTCACCTGCACCGGCACCGAAACCGGAACCTGAACCGGAAAAACCGTCACCTGAACCGGCACCGAAACCGGAACCTGAACCGGAACCGGCACCGGAACTAATAATTAATTTTTCCATATTGTTACCCCCGCAATCGATTCCTTTGCTTTTTTTGATACTGGTAAAATTTCAATAGCCTGTAATAATTTTACATACGGCACTTCTTGCGGGAATTTGCATTCTGCGGGTTCTTTTACGCCCTCTTGAGATAATTGAGATAATGTCGCCGCCCCTTTCCAGTACCACAGCCGTCGGGCATTAATTAAAGTTACTTCTTGCCCGACCCGTTCTTTCAGATATCCGGCAAAAACCCCGGCTGAATATGTACGCACAATTACATATTCCATCCCATCTAATTTTTCCGATAGCTGATTTGATCCTAATACATTTGATTCCAACACATAGGTTTGTCCGTTAATTGTAATTTTGTTTAATTCAGTGTCCATCTTCTTTTTCCCCCTTTTTTGTTTAAACTTAGCTTTTAATTTAAAAAAATGATTTCCTTTACATCATCCTTCCTAATTCCCTATCGCCATGCCTATATTTCTTTATCTCAACCCCACACAACATATACAAAACTATCACAACTATATTGTGTATAATCATCAATTTAAGTGGCAAATATCCACCAATAAATCCAAGAATTATTATGCATATAAATTGACCCAATATAATCCATGCAAATTTCATTTTACTTGCCTTCCTTAACCTCGTCCGGCGGTCTGGATTTGAACATACTACTTATTACTGGATACATCACTTTAACCTTTTCGTATTCGTAGCCCTGAGAACTTCTATATAATATAATTACTTTAGCAGCTGCAAAATCTCCTTTTTTTGCATCTTGGTAGTAAATACTTTTCATCGCTTTTAACTCGTCATAATATCCAGCTTTATCTCTCTCCAAAAACAACTCAAGATAAACTTGTTCAGTTGTTAAACTAAAGACTCTTATCTCGTGCTTTTCGTAACATAATAAGACTTTTTCCTTAATTTTTCCCATTTTACCTTTTTCCCCCCCCTTGGCTTCCGCCACCGACTGCTTGGCAAAAAATCAAAACATCTCTCCATCTTTGGGTTTATCGTTTCGCAACCAACTCCAAAAATGCTGATAATATTTTTGCTTGATTTCGTTAATTGTGCCGACGGAATAATTTTTAAGCAAGAAGTTTTTGACATCTTCGGCGGTTCGGACTTTATAAATAGCCCTCATTTGTTTTAACTGCTCAACTTGTTCGACGGAAAGCGGCATTTCCGCTAACAGTTCCGCGTCTGTAGGCTGTCCTACCCCGGTTTTAGCGGCTTCTGCGGGTTTTGGCGCGGATTGAGGCATATCCGCCGGTTCCGGGTCTTTTAGCGTGTCCTTGGTCGCCGGTGCCGGTGCAGGTGCAGGTGTATCTTCTTCATCCTTTATCCCGTCCGGTATTGCCGGGACTTCATCATCAGCCGGGTTCTCGTCTACTGGCGCGGGCAATAATACTTGCTTTGATTCCAGCAAAATCCGTTTATTATCTTCGCGCAGTTGATTCGCAAAATTAATATCACCGCGGAAATTGATTTTTAACGTATAATGCTTTTGTTTTTTATCGTCAAAATGCGTTTCCGTTAATTCGCGCCGTAAAATTAACGGTATCATTTGGATCCGGCCGATTAACGCCTCAACATAATCCAACCCGGAATTAATATCAACAATAGAATAATACGAACCGGTCGATATCTGATAGACTCCCCCAACATTAACTTCCGGTAAAATCGCCATTAAAAAAGCGCGTTTGCCGCATTTTTTAGTTTCCAGTAACTCGCAGGGGCAGTCAATTGTAACTAATTCCTTTTTATCGTCGGATAATTTAGTCGCCTGTTCCCCGTCCCCTTTACATTTCAACCCTTTCGTACTTCCATAAAATCGGTAAAATTGGTTAAAAATAACTTCACGGTCGGCAACTGGGAACATTACCTTTAATTCTTTTGGTTCTGCACCATAAATCGACTTAACTTCGTCCGGGCAAACAAAATAATCCACTTCCGCCGGATATTCTTTACCCGCCGCGGTTTGTTTTTTAATTCCAAGTCTTATTTTCCCCAAAAGCGGCAACCGCCGTTTTTCGCTAATCCCTTTAATCATTGGATTTACTCCTTTATTTTTTTAAACGTAACTTTTTCTACTATCGTTTTTGTCGTCGCTAATTCCGAGGCAGTATTATATTTTTCTAAAATTTCCGCCGGGATAAGTTTTTTATCGCAGTGCCGGGACTCAAATTGTACCAAATTGATTTCATATCCCGCGGCGATAGCTTTAGTTCCCCCTTTCTCTACCATTTCGTCTAATATCAGCAGTTGGATTTTCGCTTCTTCTTTTTCCAGTTCAATCCGATTTTTAGAAACGGAATTTTTAAGTCGGATAATTTCTGTAACGGTCTCCGGGGCAAGTTCAATTAAATCCTTCCTGCCTTTAATTTCTTTTTGATATTCCGTCCAGCAATAATTACCGTATCTACAATAACTACACTGCCAATCGTCGACGTCAAACCGCCGGCGCGGTAAGGTTTTGGCGGCAACATATTTATCGATTTCGCCCCAGCGAAACAATGCGTTTTGGATTATATTTTTCATATCCCACGTCCCGCCAGGAATAAGTTTCCCCTCGTCGGATTTTTTATACAATTCAACGGTCGCGGAATCAGTATCACAATTATAATAAATATGATACTCAATTTTACGCGCGTTATTCTTATTTTTTACAAATAACATCGCAAATTTGAGATTTTTATCTAATAATTCTGTCAATCCCTTGTAGTAGAGACAACATTGAGTTACATAATCCGTCGGTAAATCGCCGTTTCCCAGGCGTTCAAAAACTCCGTGCGAAACTGCTTTATGCTCAAATAAAATTTCCGACCCGTCCGGGCACGTTATCAAAGCGTCGATGTGTCCGTGTACCGTCCCGGCTGGGACGTAAATCCCGCAGCCTTTAAACACAATCTTACCGTCCTTTTTTATATCCTCGCAAAATCTTTCCTTCAGTAGCGGCGAATTGAATTTTATGCAATTTATCCCGAGTTGGCGGGAATGAACTTTATAAACAGATTTTGAAATCCAATCTAAACTTAACTCTTCGTGCCAGCTCGAATCGTCGAGAACTTGCGCAAATCTTCCGCCGAGCGGTTTCGCGTCGAAATCTAACCCGGCGTATACTTGCGCCCGGATACATTTCTCCGTCCCGGCGTTTGACGGACGCGGTTTGTATCGCAAGTCCCCGCGTTCTCGCAATTCGTCTTCCGCGATTTTATCAATAATTTCGATTAACATTTTATTCTCCCTTTCCTTCCGGCGATTTGAGTTCCGCCGCTTCCGCGTCCGCCGCACCGGAAACACGCGCCGCGCCGAAAACCAGCGCCGCCCCGAAAACACGCGCCGCCCCGGAAACACGCGCCGCCCCGTAAACACGCGCATTTTCGAAAACATGCGCCGTACCGGAAACACGCGCATTTTCAAAAACATGCGCCGCATCGTAAACATGCGCCTCGTCGTAAACCCGCGCCGCGCCGAAAACACGCGCCGTCCCGGAAACACGCGCCGCGCCGAAAACCAGCGCCGCCCCGAAAACACGCGCCGCCCCGGAAACACGCGCCGCCCCGTAAACACGCGCATTTTCGAAAACATGCGCCGTACCGGAAACACGCGCATTTTCAAAAACATGCGCCGCATCGTAAACATGCGCCTCGTCGTAAACCCGCGCCGCGCCGAAAACACGCGCCGTCCCGGAAACACGCGCCGCGCCGAAAACCAGCGCCGCCCCGAAAACACGCGCATTTTCAAAAACACGCGCCGCATCGTAAACCTGTGCCGTCCCATAAACCCACGCATCATCGTAAACCCACGCATCACCGGTTTGGCTTAAATTATTATCAGATTCAATCCACCCGCCAAGGTCACCTTTTACAATATCGGCAAAATCTATTAGCGCCTGGATCCGATACAATTTACGGCCTGCAACCTCAATACTTTCTTCAGTTAATTTATATTTCATTTTAATTCCCCTTCTCCTTCTCTTCCCGCCACCCGGCGGGGGCGGGGGATTGTTTATCGATAAATCTTACCACCGACGTGCGCTGGTAAAACAAACCCCGCCGGGATTGTGCACCCGGATAAATTCAAATCACCGGTGATTTCCGCCGGTAATTTTAAACCTGCCGGCAAAGTGCAGCCGGATAAATATAAACTCCCGCCGACCGACTCCGGTAATTTTAAACCTGGCGGAATTTTACAGCCGCCTAAATCCAACCCGCCGACCGACTCCGGGAATTTTAAACCTGCCGGCAAAGTGCAGCCGGATAAATATAAACTCCCGCCGACCGACTCCGGTAATTTTAAACCTGGCGGAATTTTACAGCCGCCTAAATCCAACCACCCGGAAACCGACTCCGGGAATTTTAAACCTGCCGGAATTTTACACCTGGATAAATTGATATCGCCGGCGATATCACAAGTCAAGCACCATCTCAAAAAACTCCAGAAGTCCGGGTATTTAAACTTAAAATTAGCATCGTAAAATTCAGGTTTATCTTTATCCGGCGGGAACCGCAACTCCAACTTCCCCTGCGGAGTATAATGCCCCTCGTGCCACGTCAAATCTAATCTCAATTTTGCTTGAGTCTGCAAATGATTCGATAAATTAAAAACTGCAATCTCGATTTCGTCTTTATACCCCAGTACCGGCCGATGAAAAAAACTAATGAATCTACACATTTTATTTCTCCTTTTCTTCCCCGCCACCCGGCGGGGAATTAATTATCGATAAATCTTACCGCCGACGTGCGCTCGTCGGTGTCCGCTATCTCCAAAAATCTATCCCGCAAGCAGAGACTACGAGGCCATATGCTTTTTTGCGCATGGATAGATAAAGACTGGTGAGGTGGCTATCTCCCGCATGATAGTCTATCACATCGCGCAGCTTGGAACCGGCTTCGAGTTCAGCATACCTTTGAGAATATTTTTCGATGTCTTGGTCGTAAGCCGCTGCTATCTTTTTTATCTTAGCTACCGCGACGTCGGGTTGATAAATCAAACCTACTTTTTTTGCTTCCGAATAAGTCAAAGTTTTCATACTTTTTTTCCTTCCTTTCCCCGCGCGGCGGGGAATTAAAAAACCGGGAAACCAAGTCACAGCGCGCGACTTAGCCCCCCGGCTTATCTTCCTTTTTATATCCCCCCTCGCGGGGGGAAGGAATAAAAAAACTATATCAGCGCTGTCTTGACGCTCAGTCTTATATTGATATAGTTTTTCTTGCGCTGTTTTTCTTCTTAGAGTCTTTCCCCGCCCGACCGGGCGAGGTGTAAAAATGAACTCGCGTACACCCCCCTATAGTGCAACTAATCCGCCGAGAGCAGGAAATAAACAATATTTTTGCTGCTTCACGACGACAAAACAAGATTTTTCTTTGATTTTATCCCGGAGACCTAAATAGCCAAAAACATTACCTAAAAGTAATGCCTAACACCAAAACAGGCGGAATAAAGTCAATTTTTCTGACGTAGAAAGCCCAAACATTACCAAAAAGTAACGTTTCCCCAAAAAGTAATGCCAGCCATAATTGGGGATTATCACCCACTTCTGGGGATTATCACCCACTTGGGGGAGGGGGGATAAGAAGTATTATAGGTATATTCTTCTGACATGTCTATAGTAGTAGTATATATATATTCTCTGTCACTATCTGCCCCGCAAAAAAAATGCGTGGCAGACTCCGGCGCGGGAATGTTTTTGCGACCCAAACTAAATCCAGGTATAAAGTTGAAATTCCGCCGACGGATAAGGGATTCATTGTCGCGGATAGCGGTTCGCAACTGCTGCGGGAACAAGGACGGGACGTTTACTCACGGCAGCGAGTACCACAGATAGTGGAGAATTACATCAGCGCAGTAAGAGAGCTTACGCTAAAAAGTCGACATAATCCATATCCCGCTTCAGGGCTAAACAGGGCTAAAAGCGTGTAATTGTACTTAACATAATACGACTTTTGATGCATTTTACGAGCTAAAATCAGTATAATATGCTGATAATACAGTTAATAATTGTATTTAGCTGTACTTAACATAACATTTATTATCGGAACTGGATTACGCTTACGCGCGCGCGAGAGAGTGCCATCGACCGGGTATCAACCGCTACTATAGATATATCTTGCCAATACAATTTTTCCTAAAAGGTTTTTTGGGAAGTAGACATAGCGTCAATAAAAAGTTGTTTTACAACTTAAATTAGTTGACAATGTAATGTATCGTAGTTAATAATATCAAGTATCAAGAGGAGAGCTAATGGGAGTAATGAAACGCAAAACGATAATAATGCGTGCTGGGATGACTTTAAGACAAATAATGAAAGAGTTCGGAGTAAGCCGGACGACGGCATATATGAGCCGGCGGGAATGGAAAGAGGAAGAATTAGCAGCTGGCGGGATAGAGGGATTAAAAGGTGCGAGGCCGAGGGAAGTAGAGAAGCGCGACCACGATGCTATAACGAAGTTAAGATTAAAGCAGATAATCAATGCGAGCACGGAATTAATCAAGACGAAGTTGGAGGCCAGCAGCGCGGCGCAATTAAGTATTATACTAGGTACGGCGATAGATAAATTAAGGTTAATGGAAGATAAGAGCACGGAGAACATTGCATTGCTTGGGAATATGACGGTAGACGAAATTAAGAAAGAAATATTAAGCGGTAACAAGGACGGATAAATATTTTTATTTTTTTCAAAAAAGGAGATTTAAGGTGATAAAATTATTAATGGTGGTATTGGTTTTAGGATTAGCGGTGTTGGTATATGCCGGGAGTGTAGAGACGAACAAATCTGTTCAGGCGATAAACAATTTGGTTTTTGAAGATTCAAAAAACAACCAAGTAACGAAAAGCACGAGTGTAGCCAACGGCGGTTTTTTGTTTGTTAATGTTGGCGGCGGAATGGGAGTACGGAACAGCGTAACGAGAATAGATATTTCCAGTTCGGCTTGGACGACAATAAGCCCAACGGATAACGATTTAATGTATTCTTTAATTTATACGACGTATACGGCAGCGGATATTGAAATCAGCACTTCGGCGGTAAACTATACCGATTTTTTTACATATCCCAAAGGCAACGCGCCAACCAAATGGTTAAGTAATTTAGGGTTATGGCTAAGGGTAACACCCGGACTTAATAATATTGGCACAGTAGTAAACGTAATGAGAACGTATAAATATTAAGGAGAATAGCAGAATGTACAAATTAACATTAGCTTTATTATGTTTATTACTTTGTGATAATTTATTATTTAGCCAACTGGAATTTTACGAAAAGACCGGGATTGATGGAATGTTAGGCGGAACGATAACCGGTAATTTAACAATTAACGGGAACATTACGCAATCCGCCGGGGCATACACAACCAGTTTATCAACTACGATAATTAACGGGGATGGCGAAGTTACCGGCAAATTAGATGTCAACGGCGCGGTAACGATTAACAGTTCTTCAACTTTAACCGGTGATTTAGGTATCCCCGGATATCTCAACGTCCAGACACAGTTAAACAATGTTGCGACGGATACGACGACCATATCAACCGGATTTTGGAATTTAACACAGGACGAACGGGCGACCGGTAATAATTTATTAAGCGGGACATTAACGGTCGCCAGCAGTACCACGTTTAACAATACGATGTTTTTGGCGGCGGGTACTAACAATAATTTTACAATCGGGGGGTCTACGCAAATTTATTTTAGCAATACTTCTCCGACTTCCGGGGATAAATCAAATTATGTTATTTTTGCCAATGCTGCTACTAAACAGGCGAGTGTTGGGCAAGGGATCCCGGGTAATGCGACAACGGACGATTTGATTATTTCGCGATATAACGGCGCGTGGTTGGAAAGTCTACGTATTTTAAACAGCGACGGCGGCGTGGTTGTTAAAAGTATTAACCCGTCCGATTACCATTATAATTATTATCGGACTTATTCCGATACTGCGGCACGGTCGTCAATTCTTGAATTTTTTAAATCTCATTCTAATACCGAAGCAAATACTGCTACGATTGACGGGGAAGCGTTGGGGCATATCCAATTCCACGGGGTAGATAGCGGCAGTAACGACGACATTGGTGCGTATATATACGCCCAGCAAAATGGCGCGGCGGGAACGCGCGTACCGACTGATTTATATTTTAAAACTTGTACCGGTTCCGCGGTAAACGATACGATGATTTTAACGACTGCGGGTAATGTCGGGATTGGGACTTTAACACCGACCGCAACTCTAAAAGTTTCCGGGACGACGGAAATTACGGGTGCGACGGATATAAACGGTACGTCAACGTTCGGTAGTTCTGTGACCGTATCCGCAGTAGATTTAGGGTTTACCGGGGCGGGAATGATAGACGTAAGTTCAACTACAGCTAACGCGGCTGGGATAGCTACAATGACCACAGCACCGTCTCCCGCAGCGGGGTTAGCCGCACCGGTATGGATTAACGTTAAAATTAACGGTGTGCTTTACGTTATGCCCGCGTGGAAGATGTCGCCTTAAGAAAGGATTAATTTTAATGTCTGATATGCCGACGGCGACTAATGGTTGGGTTTCTAAATTAATTAACCGTAACTATTTTGCGATATTGGTCTACATAATTATTTTAGCGATAGCAATTACCACGTTAAAGATTAATTCTAATTATTCGACTACGCGGATTGACAAAGTCGAAACCCGGGTTGATGATTTGTGTGTGGATTACGAACAAACCAAAGGCGATATTATCGGGATTAAAAAAGATTTAGAATATATTAAAGCGGGGATAACCGAAATTAAAGCAGCGGTAAAATAAACCGGCGGTAAAAGTCGGTAATATATACGACTGGATTTGGGATTAATCTCAAACCCGCCGCCGTGCATAAAATTAAATTACAATATGATACGATTACATTTAACATTAATTTTAACATTATTGATTTTTAGCGGGTGCGCGTACCGGGTGGTAACAATGAAACAGCTTGGGCAAGTGTACGATAAGGGCTATGAATACGGCGTTACCGTCGGCAGTTCGGTTTATTATACTAAAGGATATATGCAGGGCTGTTTAGATTGTAATAGGTGGCGATGAAAATAATAATTTTAATTTTATGTTTATCTTTCTCTTTCTCAACTAATTGTTATGCCAATCGCTTTGATTTAATTTCAAAAAAAGTTAGCAACGATACAACAATTAAATTATTGGCTAAATATGACGATAATATTCCATTAATTCAATATGAAAAAACCGGGGATTGGTTACATCAAGGGCTTTTAATTCAAAATAAAATTATAATTGGGTTAGCAGCGTTTAGTTGGGGATTAGCGTTACTCAATGATTCTTATATTGAAAACAGTGTCGGTAGACATAGACCTATAACTACGATAACCGCGGTTATGTTTATTGGTGGTTCAATAACGTTTATGGTAAAATTTTAGCAAGAAAGGATAACGCAAATGGCAGAAGTACAACCGGTAAAACCAGCTTGGAAAACTACCGAGTTCTGGGGTAAAACTATATTGCAGGTAATTGTGATTTTATCTGGTATTCAAGGGGTGGTATCCCCAAAATGGGCGACGTTAATCGCGGCGACGCTGGAAATTCTTTACGGGATCCAGCGGGCGTTAATCAAACAGCCGGCAATCACAACGATTATTGAGGGTAAAGGATAAAATTTAATTTAAAAGCTATGTATATTGAAAAAATTAATCCGGTTAGGTTTGAAGACGTTTTAAAAACGTTACCGGACATTAACAAATTATCTAAATTCCAGTTGACCAATCTGTTGGAAGTTAAACGGAATTTAGAGAAACAATACAAAGAATTTGAGATTTTATATCACGTCGCGCAAGAATATCAAACGCCGTTCTTTGAAAGTCAAAAGAAAATAAGGCTTGTTTTAGGATCAAACCAATCCGGTAAAACGCTAAGTGGGTTTGTGCAAGCTCAAAAAATCGCGTTAGGGATTGACCCTTACCATAAAATCAAAATTCCCAACCGCGGCCGAATTGGAACAACTTCGTTTAAACTTATTTCCGATGACCTGGAAATGCACTTTGAAAGATGGACGCCGAAACACGAAATTAAACATATTAAAAGGTATACCACCGGCGAAATTAAACAAATTAAGTTTAAAAACGATAGCGTAATAGATATTTTAAGTTATCAGCAAGATACCGAAATGTGGGAAGGATGGCAAGGGCACTGGGCGTTTTTAAACGAGCCGCCCCCGCGGGAAAAGTATATTGCGACTTTACGCGGATTAATTCGTAATAACGGTATTATTTGGTTAATGCTAACTCCGTTAAGTGAACCTTGGATATGGCGCGATTTATATTCTAATTCCAATAATCCCGATGTTGAATGCTGGATTTGGGAATACGATAAAAACAAATATAATACCGAAGAAGCGCGGCAGACGTTTATTACGAACTTAAAAGAAGACGAAAAAGAAGCGCGGTTATACGGACGTCAGCAACAACTATATGGTTTAGTTTATAAAGAATATAAACCGCAAGTCCACCTGGTTAATGATTTTGAAATACCGAAAGAGTGGACTCGGTTTTTTGCAATGGATTATCACCCGCGGGCGGATATTGTATGCTTATGGCTTGCGGTAGACCCGAACGGTAAATTTTACGTTTACGATGAACTGTTGGCTAATGGGACGATTAAAGATATTGCGGATAGAATCAAAGCTAAAGAGGGAACAGATATAATCCGCCAGCGGTTTGTAGATTGGATTTCAAGTACGCCGGAACGAGGCGGGGACGAAGTTTCAAACCCAACCCGCGAGTTTGCCCGGTATCAAATTTTTATGCGTAATGCGGTTAAAGAATTTAGTACTGGGATTGACTCCGTTCGGCAAGCGTTGGCGTTAGATAGAACCGGGCAGCCGGGGTTAAGTACACTAAGAAAATGTACAGAATTTAATTCGGCGATGGCTTATTATACGTGGAAAGAATATACCGATAATAATTTAGGGCAATCGCAAAGGGTTAATAAACAGTTTTCGCATTTCCCGGATTGTTTAAGGTATATTTTGGTAATGAAGCCAAGGCATATATTAGCTTCGGTAGAAGCATACATCCCACAAGAATTTAAAGCTAATTCTATTACAGGGTATGGTCATTAATGGAAGAAATATTAAATAATACTGAAGAACAGAAAAAACCGGACATTGAAGATATTCGGGATAAAGCCAAAGCATACGTTAAGAAACGGTATGCTAAACTAAGCGACCGCGGGGGGTTAGTTGATAAATGGAATAACTGGGAAAAGTTATACAATAATATAACTTATGGTAATAGTTATACTGGGTTTGCGAATTTATTCAGCCCAGAAACACGTAAATGTGTCCGGGCATTAGAAAATTTTGTTGACGAATCGTTATTCGGACAGAACCCAAACTTTAAAATCCAAAATTCAGCCAAAGGCGAAATGTCGGAACGGAACGGTAAATCGTTGACGGATTTGATTTTTGCACAAATGCAGGAAATTAAATTTAGGGATAAAATCCGTAAGTTCGTAAACTATTTATTGGTTTATGGTATAGCGGTAGTTAAACCTATTTGGGTTAAACGATACCGGCGAATTAAAAAATATAATGAATTAACCGGTAAAACCGAAGTTGAATTTATCGCCGAATACGATAATATAGACTTAGAAATTAAAGATATAAGGTCGGTTTTTTTTGACCCGTTCGTTAAAGATTATAAACTGTTGGATTGCGTAATTGAAAAAAATACCGTTACGTTGGATTATCTTAAACAGTTTGAACGGACGGAACAAAAACCCGATGGGATTTATGATAATTTAAAAGAATTGGAAGACGATGCAGAATATTCCGCATATTCCGCGGAATCGCGGGATAATGTTTCTACCGTAGATAATAGCGAACGTGGGGACGAATATCTTAACCGGCTTACCGGGTTAAGCAATAATTTTGAAACCGGTAAGAAAATCCAAATCCTGGAAGCCTGGTGTTATTTTGACGTTGACGGGGACGGGAAAAAAGAATCGGCAATTATTGTACTGGCAAATAATACAATTATCAGGATGGAAGAAAATCCATACTGGTTAGGTAAATTCCCGTATATATTTCACCAGTGGGAAGAAATTCACGGGACGATTTTGGGGATGGGGATCCCGCAATTAGCGGAAAAATCGCAAATTGCGTTAAACGATTTTCTTAACCAAATAATGGATAATATCAGCCATATTATAAATAATATGTGGGTTAAAGATAGGTTAGCGAATATTAACAACGCCCAGCTAAAGTCAAGACAAAACGGAGTAATTGAATGCGACGGTAATCCCAGGGAAGTTTTACAGGCGTTAGAAAAACCTAATACAGTATCGGAAGGATTACAGGCGGTGGCATTAAGCAAAGAAGATATTCGCGGCGGTACGGGCGTACCCGCAAGCCTACAATCATTACCAAGTAAATACGGGACTACCGCAACGGAAGCCGGTAATATGTACGCTTCGGCGGCCCGGGATGTTTTTTCTAAATTACGCCGGGTTGAAGATTGTGTTGTCGTTGACTTTTTGGATTTTGCGGTTAATTACGATTTACAGTTTATGTCCCGTACGCAGTTTATAAATTATTTAGGTGAACAGGCGGCAAATTCTACTTTAGGGGTGGAAGGGGTAACATTAGAAAAGTTGCGGGGAACATATCATTATATTCCGTTAGGATTAAGCACAATGGAAAATCGAATTGTAAGTTTACAGCAGGAAATAAATTTCTTGAATATTGCATTAAAACTACCGGATGGGATTGTAAACCTTCATAAACTTTCAAACAACATCTGGCAAAAGATGGGCGGTACGTTTAATGATGGGATTATATTCTCCGACCCTACGGAAACGTTAATTAAACCGGAAGAAGAAAATTTGATTTTACAAAAAGGCGAATTTTTGACGCCGCATCCAAACGATAACGTAATTTTACATTTATCGGCACATCAGTCACTCGGTGATTTGCCAAATGTTGTAGATCATATTAACAAACATATTGAAATGGTACAGTTATTAGCAATGCAAAAACAAATAGCGGCACAAGGGGTAGTACAGCCAAACAATGCCGCCGTACCGCCGCAAGAACAGCCGAGAACGGCACCGGGTATTGTTACTGAAAATGAAATCGCGAACGTCCAGCAGGAATTTGCATAATGGATAAAATCAGCGAACACAAAACCGAAGCAATAAATAATTTAATCGCCAGCGAAGGATGGCAAATTATAAATGAATTTATCGATAAACGAATTGCCGGATGCCGGGCAAGAGCGGCGGAATATGACGTATCGGACGTGGAAATCAAAGAATATAACGGTAAGCCAAAAGTTAAAATTGTAATTATTAATAAAGACATCCACCGGCAGGAACTAAGAATTTGGCAGATGTTTAGAGACCAGGTTAATAAAATGAAGGAAGGGGATTTTTAAAAATGCCGACTACTAAAGTTAAACTAGGGAAGATTTTAGATAGAAAACATCCCGGTAAAATGCCGCCGAAAATGGATTCGGCACACCGAGACAAAATGAAGATGGAAATGTACGAAGCAATGAGTAATAAAAAGATGATGAAACACGGTAAAAATATGGATATGAACAAGGAAATGGAATAAAAGGAAGGGGTATTTTTTTATGGCAGAAGAAACAGACGTTGCGACCGGCACGGATGGAAGTCAACCGGGCGATAATAACCAATCTGGGGATGAGGATAAATCAGCGGAAAACCCGGAACAAGAGTCGGGCATACCTGACCCAATTATGGGTGAAGATATTATTCCGGCACATAGAGGGGTTATCCCGGAAAAGTATAAAACATACGGCGCTTTGGTTAAAGCCGTAACGGAATCCGAGAAACGGATGTCCCGGGCAATAACGGAAAGTGGTAAGTATAAATCCGCGGCAGAGAAGTCGGAAAGTTTAGCGGCGGAATATGAACGGAAGATTGCCGAATTCGAAAATAATAAATTAACCCGCGAAACCAATCCAGCGAAGGGACAGCCGAAAGAAATGACCCCGGAAGAATTCCGGCAATTAATGTATGACGACCCCGAAAAGTATTTTAGTATTATTGCCGAACGTAAAGCAAGAGAAATTTTTGACGCGCAACAGAAACAAATTAACCAAGAACAAACACAACGGCAACGGGAAGAATCGATAAAAAAGGAAATTGACGATTATATAACTCAAGTTGGTGATGAAAAGTTTAAAGAAATTTTACCGGAACTTAAACGGATAAAACAAGAACGGCCGTATCTGGAACGGTTAGAAGATATTGTTGCCGTTTACGAAAAACAGCAAAAGGTTAAAGAGAATATTAATTCTAACTCCGATCGGTTAAAAGATCCTTTAAAAAGTAAGGCAATCGTAGAGACCGATTCGGGACGCAAGCCCGCAATCACCCAAACCGCGATGGAAGAGCTGGAAGCAATCCGACCTGACGACCCGCAGGCGGAAGAAAAATTGCGCAAACTTGCCAGTAGAATTAATAAATAATTCGCCGGGCGTATAAGTCATCTTCTTATACTAACCCTCTAAAAAAGTAAAAAAGACCCCATTGATGGTAACGGTAATCCTTTTTACTAAAAGATAATAGGTAGGTTTATTTAAAGTCTTTTAATAGAAACGGAGTTACTACAATGGCAGATGCAGCAACAGTATTATCTGAAGTATCACCAGCTACTGAGGCGTGGTATAATAAAAAGTTTATGAGTCAAGTCGTCCCGCAACTGGTATCTTATCAAATCGGGCAGAAACAGAACGAGTTTGTATTACCTGGCGGGGTTGGTAGGATTGTGTATTACGTCCGGTATTTACCTTTAGCGGCAAATACAACGGCACAGACCGAAGATACTACCGGCGGGATTACCGCCGACCAGTTTACAACGCAAGAAATCAGCGCAACCGTTAAGATTTATTCCGGGTACGGCGAAAGTTCACAGATGGTTGAGATGGCGGCGTTAAAAGCCGACGATGAACGGTTTAACGGACGGGTTGCCGTAATGGCAAATAAAATGGCGTTAACTCTGGATACGATTATTCGTAACGCTGTAGCGCCGGCGATTACGCAACGCCGGGCGGATAAGGATACCGCGTTCCAAAAAACCGCAAAAACCGCTTCGGCAGCCGGGACAACTACGACCTTAATTGATACGGTGAATTTAACCGAAGCGAACGACTACTGGCTTGGCGCTTTGATAACGTTTACCGGGAACACCAAAAATTACGGGTTAGTCCGCCGGGTTACAGATTTTGTAAATTCAACAGGAACATTAACCTTTGCAGCGGTTAATATAGCGACCGGGACGAATGATACTTACGATATTTGTATCGGGACAGGAACAAACGATTCTGATAATCTTACATCCGGTAATATTATGAACGCCGTGTTTTTCTTAAACCGGAATAAGG
>ERZ1292623.2442-Hain-H51-01um-R1-2442-length-16641-cov-6_pt2 | contig 15569 bp, 18 predicted proteins | sample MGYA00564398_ERZ1292623 | MGnify/ENA primary metagenome ERZ1292623 (study PRJEB36523, sample SAMEA6512633) | groundwater metagenome | collected 2019-01-07 | study: AquaDiva: Metagenomics assemblies of 32 groundwater samples | reverse complement strand
TAATAACATCTGCAAACCTTTAGGTGTCTTTGCCTCGCTTCTTATCTGAGGTTCAGATTTTTCTATTTTTTGTTTTAAGGCATCACAATCAAAAAAAGCATATGCTTCTCCAAAATCTCTACCATTTATATTTCCAATTGCTCCAGATTTTTTCCATTTATCCCAAGATCTAGCATCATTCTTTTTACTTTGATTTACCATAGAAATACAAGCACTTTGAAGTATATAAACCTTTATATTTGTTACTACTTTATAATAATATTTATTTAGATTATATGGTCCCACGCAGAATCGAACTGCGGACCGTTCGGTGTAAACTAATTTATCCTAAAAGTTACTTTTTTGAATAGCACCTTATATTAATCTTAGTTATTCTTTGCCTTGATTGTATGCTGATAAAGTTGCATTATTGTTCGTATTGAATCTTCGGGGACTATCCCTAACGTTGCTCTAACTTTCTCAAGCGCAATTATTGTTGGATTGTTCTGATTTTGTTCTATATAAGTAAGTACATCTCTCCAAAATCTTGGTTCATTTTTAGCGACTTTATCAAAAACCTTTAATAAGTCTGAGTTAAAAACTCTAACTCGATCAAATGTTCCTCCATGTTCATAGGTTCCACCTGTCGCAACCCAAGGCAATTTTCCTTCTCTTAGTGCTCTTTCAACTAATTCCATTCCACTTTCTGCATGTTCCATTTGCATATCTGTGATTATACAATCATAATCTTGAAGTGGTCTTTCTATTAATTGAATACCTGAAGCAAAATCAATTCTAGGGTCTGCAGTCATGGCAGTCATTCCATTTTCAAAACTATCATCTACATAAAGTATTTTATTTATTGCCATTTTCTTTTACCTCCTTTCAGTTGTTCATCTGTTATTTTCATTTTGTTTTCCTTTCGGCTCATGCCTCATCAGTTATCGGACTTTTACCGATAAGAGGAAAAATAAAAAAAGGCTCCGAATGGAGCCCCTAAACTTATCTTCTTAACTGATATCGCAGTGTTCGTTCTCCTGCAGCGGTTTCCGCATCCAATACAAGCTCTTCCTTTGTGCTCGCAGAGTTTATTACAACTCTTCTTATGAAATTGTAGTCGCAGTCTCTTGAAGGGTCATACTGATCTCTCCAAACATATCTTATATGGTCTACACTTTGATTTGGATGGAAAAGAGTTATAACTTTTGCCATGCCTGTTCCTCCAGGACCAAACTTATTATACCATTGCTCACGAGATACTACTACAGCTGCTCCAGAATTTTCATCAAAAACAACTGGAGTTGCATCCCAAAGCTTTGAAACTACAGAACGTATATTTGGATGGGCTGCTCTTACTTTTTCCATATCTGTTTTTTCTGCCATTCTTCTTCACCTCTTTGTACATGAAGTGGCTTTTCGGCCTCTTCTGCCGCTCTTTTGTATTGAGTTTGATTTTTTGTTTTCATTTTCTTTTTCTTTTATTAGGAGTAGTTATTTTGTAACTACTTCTTAATAGCATTATAAAATTACAACTATATAACACCTTTTTTTAAAAAACAGAATAAAACGCAATATTTATAAATTATATTGCCTAAAATTCTAATATGTTAGATTTAAAGGATAAAAAGATAATCTATGAACTTGGTCTAAACGCAAGAATTACTAATAAAGCCCTTGCTAAAAAAATTATGCTAAGCGAATCATCGACGATCGCAAGAATAAATCGGCTTTTTGAAGAAGAAATACTACTTGGAACTCATACATTAATCGATAATTCAAAAATGGGATATCAAGGATATAGACTATATTTTAAATTTTTTTCAACAACGCCAAAAGAAGAAAACGAAATTCTTGAATGGCTGAAAAATAATCCCTCAGTTTCTGTTTTGGCCAGATGTTTTGGTTTTTTTGATGTTGCAGTAATGTCTTGGGTAAAAGAAAGAGCCCTCTTTGATAATTTAATAACTTTTCTTAAAGAAAATTTTAGAGATAAAATAACGAATTTAGAAATTTCCTTATATTGCGAAACATATCACTTTAATAGAGATTATTTATTTGAAAACTCTCCAAAACAAAGAAAGATGATAAAAACTGGAGAAGGTAAAATTGAAAGTTATGATAAGCTTGATGAAAAAATTTTAAATTTATTATATGATGATGCTAGAAAAAACATAATTGATTTATCTTCAAAATTAAATACTCCTCCTCGTACAATTTCTTATAGAATAAAGCAATTAGAAAAGAAAGGTATAATTGCAGGTTATAATATTAATCTCCAAACAAAAAAAATAGGATATACTTATTATAAGCTGAATATCATATTAAGTAAAAATGCTAAATTTTCAGATATTCTTAATTTTGCCATAAGTAATAAAAATGTAATTTATTTAGATAGAACTATTGGTGTTTATGATTTACAATTAAATATTGAAATTAAAGATAATGAAGAATTACAAAAAGTAATAGAAAAGATAAAAACCACATTTGGAGGAATAAAAGAACTTTCTTGGTTCCAGATAGATAAATACCTTAAAATTGTTTATATTTAATTTAAAAATTGTTTACTCCTTTTTTGTATGGTCCTAAAGAAAATTAAACTGGTGAAATTAACTAATAAGAATTGCAGACTTTATTGCACTTATAGGTAAATTTTTACTTGCATCAAGAATCTCTATACCCAAAGTTCTTCCTTCATTATCCAAATCTATATTTATTGATTCATTAAGAGAGATAGTCTGAGCTACCTCCCCTTCTTCTATTTCTTTAAAATAAATATATGCCGCATCAGCGTCTTTATCATATTCTATTTTCATTTCCATATTAAAGTGATTACCTTTATATATTTATCTTCTTCAACATAAACTACTTTTAATATCTTGCCTTTTATCTTCCTATAAGCTTCTTTTTTATTTGCTTTTGAGATAGTATATTCTGGCATTTCAATAGTTTCTTGAATATCCTTAAATTGAATCCCTCTTTCTGATAATCTTTTTTGAGCATGATGTGATAAAACTATTTTCATAATTTTTTTAATGATGCTGTATATAAAATTTTTTCTATAGGTATGGTCCCACGCAGAATCGAACTGCGGACCGTTCGGTGTAAACGAACTGTTTTGCCACTAGACTATGGGACCGTAAGAACACCAAAGGTTTTCTTAATAATTTATACCACGAAGTATTTTTAAACATTGGGTTTTTTGATTTAATTGATATGCGCCGGTAGTTTAGTGGTAGAATATCTCGTTGCCAATAACAACTTTTCTTTAGAAAAGAAAAGTTCTTAGAGTCAAAAGAAACTAAGTATGTAAGTATGCTTAGAATTCCAAAAACTAAGATAGCAAAGACGAGGTGGCCCGGGTTCGATCCCCGGTTGGCGCATACAATACCTTTATAAATGCCATTTAAATCTCTCTTTTGAAATTAAGTTTATAAATTACTAAATATTAGTAACAAAATAAATGACAGAAGAAAAAACTCCAAAAGATTTGAATGAACAATTAACTAATGACAAGTATGCATCAAAAAATGTAATGCCAGAGCTATCAGAGACTATTAAAAAAGAAATAGAAAAAGAAAAAAAAGAGCTTGAAAAAATTAAAAATTGGGTAATAAAAAAATATCCATTTACAATAGGAGTAGGAATATTACCTCCGCATTCAGTTAAAAAAATAGAAGAGGAAGAAAGCATCCCAGAAAATGAAAAAGGTGAAAAAAGAACCCACATAGCTATAGTAATTCCGGAAGAACGTTTCAAAGATATTGCTAAAATAAAAAAAGAAATTATAGATTATATTAAAGACATAAAACCAAAATTATGGCTTCATTTAATAACTCCAGTAGATATTTGGAATTTTTCAATGGATTCTAGATATGATTTAACTAATGCAATAGCAATGGCTTATCCATTACATGATACTGGTTTGCTAGGAGCTCTAAGAGTAGCAGAAGTTCATAAAAATTTATGTTTAAGAAAATTTGACAAATATATAAGCAGTTATGTAATTGCTGGTTCATTAATAAGAGGAACTGCAACAAAAACTTCAGATGTAGATGTTTTTATTGTAATAGATGACACAGATGTAAAAAGAATGCCTCGATTAGAGCTTAAAGAAAGACTAAGAGCTATGATTTATCAATTTGTTGTAGATGCAACTGTAATTGCAGGAACAAAAAATAAACTAGAGCCACAAGTTTATTTGTTAACAGATTTCTGGGAAGCTGTTAAAGACGCTCACCCTGTAATATTTACTTTTATAAGAGACGGGATTCCACTTTATGACAGAGGAACATTCATACCATGGAAATTACTTTTGAAAATGGGAAAAATCAAGCCTTCTCCAGAGGCCATAGATATGTTCATAACATCTGGGGATAAAACAAAACAAATAGTAAATAGAAGATTAATAGATTCTATGATTGATATTTATTATGGAATTTTAAATCCAAGCCAGGCTTTATTAATGATGTATGGACTACCTCCTCCAACTCACAAAGAAACTCCAAAAATATTCAAGGAAATTTTCCATGATAAAGAAAAACTAATTGAAAAAAAGTATGTAGAAATTCTTGAAAAGGCTGTTAAAAATTTTAAAGAATATGAACACGGAACTTTAAATGAAATAAGCGGCAGCGAAATTGACAAACTACTAAAAGATACAGAAGATTATATAAAAAGAATTAAAAAATTAAGAGAAGAAATAGAAAAGAAATATCAAAAAAGAACTATTGAAGGAATTGAAAAAGAAATTTCGCAATTGTTAGAAAACTTATTTGGTAAAAAATCAAAAAAAGAGCTTATTGAAATATTTGAAAAGGAGCTTGTAAAAAAAGGAAAAATGTCTCCAAAAATGCTTATAGTACTAAAAACAGTTGAAAGAGTAGCTTCTGACTTTAAAAAAAATAAGGCAAAACAAGAAGATATAGAAAATGCTAGAAAAGAAGCTGCAATACTAATTAATCATTTAATTGATTATGGACAAAGATGTGATTTAGTGTCTTTAGATAAATCAAGAATCCAGATAGTTTCAAAATCTGGAACAACAGCAGAGATGATAATCACAAATTCTGGAGCATTTATAGTTCAAGGAACTACAATCAAAAAAATAACTAATAAATTGGAAAACTCAAATATTGAAGAATTAAATAAAGCAATTGCAGAACAAAAAGGCAAGTTACAGACAAAAACAAATTCAAAAATATTTGAAGTTTTAAGAAAAGAACTAGGAGATTTTGAAATTTTGTTGTAATTAAAATTTATGATTTAAAATAAATTATTTAACATTCAAAACAAACCTTTTTAAATAAACTTTTCTGTTAAAATACTATGACAAAAGCTATAGTAGTCCAATTTAGACGAGGAAGGCATACAATTCATAAAAGACATTTTTTGCTAGATGTAAATGCAAAAAATAGAGAAGATGCTCAAAAGTTAGTAGGAAAGGAAGTTGTATGGACTTCAAGTGGAAAATCAAAAAAACAAATCAAAGGAAAAATTTCCAGCCCTCATGGAAATAAAGGACTTGTAAGAGCAATATTTGAAAAAGGCTTGCCTGGACAATCTTTAACAACAGAGGTGGAGATAAAATGACACTAGAAACTCTAGAAGCTATTGCAGACCCAATAAGCATAGAAGAATTTATCGAAAGAAGAAGGCTAGAAATTTATAAGGAAAAAAAAGCTCAATATTTTAAAGGAGTAGGTTCTAAAGTTGCAGGTTTTGTAGAAGATATTAAAATTACATTATCAAATGATAAAATCTATGGAAGAATAATAGAATTATCAGATTTAGATGAAAACTGTAGTTACGATGTTTGCGTATTGCATAGAACAAGGTGGGGAGATAACAGGAATTTTGGAACTAATTTAAGAAGAGATGGAGTTTATAAATTAATTAATAATTTAGAAGCTCTAGGAATTAGAGGAGGTATATATGTTTCTAAATCTAAAAAACAAGAAAGAAAAGATTTAGAAGGTAAGGTATAAAATGGTATCATTAAGAAAAGCTGGATCATACTCTAAGAAATATGCTCGTCCATACACGCGTATTTCAAAAAAGAAATCAAAATCATTTATAAAAACAGTTCCACAGCTTAAAATTGTAAAATTCAATATAGGAAATAAAAAGAAATATGATAATAAAGAATTTGAAACAAAAATAAGTTTAATATCTGGAGAAAATGCTCAAATAAGAGATAATGCAATAGAATCTGCAAGGCAGTATGTTACAAAAATACTAGAAACAACTATGTTAGGAAACTTTTATTTTGAGGTTCGTGTATTTCCTCATCATATACAAAGAGAACATAAAATGATTACAGGAGCTGGAGCAGATCGTATGCAAAGCGGAATGAAGCATTCTTTTGGAAAAGCAGTTGGAAGAGCAGCAATTGTAAAAGAAGGGAAGGATATTTTATTAATAGCTACTTCTGGAGAAAAAAATATCAGAATTGCAAAAGATGCTTTAAAATCAGCAAGAGCAAAATTGCCATGTAAAAATCATATAATTATTGAAAAGCTACAAACAACAAACTAGAAAACTTTTTATATACTAATTAGCTAACATTATAATGAAAAAATTTTACAAGATTTTAAGTATTTTATCTATGTTATTTGGAGTAGTACTAATACTAGATAAAGATACAAATATTTCAGGAGCAATAGTTGCAAATAAAACTCTTTCTTACCAAGTAATGATTCTATGGGGAACCTTCTTCTTAATAATGGGAATTACTTTATATTATTTACAAAACAAAGAAAAATAAACACTAAAAATAAGGCATAAAAAAATTTATTAAGATCGATTATTTTATATAGACAATATGGGTGATGAATACATTAAATGGCTTTCTGAGTTAAACAAAAAATCTGGTGATATTGCTGGTGGAAAGGGCGCTAATTTAGGTGAAATGTATAATGCAAAAATGCCAATACCTCCTGCATTTGTTGTTACAACAAGCGCCTATAATACTTATATTGAAAAAACTAATATAAAAAATAAAATAAAACAAATATTAGAAAGCATTAATGTAGATAACACAAATGAGTTGGATGAAAAAGCAAAACAAATTCGCGAATTAATTATTAATGAAGAAATACCTGAGGAAATAAAAATTCCTATTGAAGAAGCTTACGAACATTTAAGCACAGATAAACAATCATTGCAATTAGCAAAAGGAGATGCTCTTTCTATATTAAAAAAATCGCAAGAGCCAATTTTCGTTGCAGTTAGATCATCAGCTACAACAGAAGATTTAGCAGATGCAAGTTTTGCAGGTCAACAGGAAACCTATCTTAACATAAAAGGAAATCATCAACTAATAAAAGCTATAAAGTATGTTTTTGCTAGTTTATTTACTTCAAGAGCAATATATTATAGAAAAAAACGCGGATTCTCAAACGAAAAATTCTCTTTAGCTGTAATTGTGCAAAAAATGATAAACTCAGATAAATCAGGAGTAATGTTCTCAAAAAACCCAATTAAAAAAAATAACAGCATTTTAATTGAAGCTGTTTTTGGACTTGGAGAAGGAATTGTTTCTGGAAAAATAAATCCTGACAGTTATGAAATATCAGAAGATTTAGAAATAATTTCAAAAAAAATTGGCAATAAAAAAACAGCAATTGTTAGAACAGCTGGTGGAGAAACAAAAGAAATAAATTTAACTAATGAAAAATTAAAATCTCAAGCACTAACAGATTCTGAAATAATTTCTCTTGCAAATTTAGCAATTAAAATTGAAGATCATTATAAAAAACCACAAGATATAGAATTCGCAATTGAAAATAGGGAAATTTTTATAACACAATCAAGACCAATTACAACAAAATCAAAAGAATCAAAAGAAAAAATCAAAGGAAATGAAATCCTCTCAGGACTAGGAGCATCTCCAGGAATAGCATCTGGAAAAGTAATTATAATAAATGAAATGAGCGATCTAACAAAAGTGAAAAAGGGTAATATTTTAGTCACAAAAATGACAAATCCAGATATGGTTGTCAGTATGCAAAAATGTTCTGCAATAATTACAGATGAAGGTGGAATTACTAGCCATGCTTCTATAATATCAAGAGAAATGGGTATACCAGCAGTTGTCGGAGTTGGAAATGCAACAGGAATTCTAAAAGATAATGAAGAAGTAACTGTAGATGGATCAAATGGAAAAGTCTACAAAGGAAAAACACAAGAAGATAAAAAAGTGGAGATTCTTCCAATAGTAAAAACAAAAACAAAAGTTAAACTCATCGTTGATATTCCTGAAACTTCAAAAAGAGCAGCTTTAACAAAATGCGATTCAATAGGATTACTAAGGCTAGAAGGAATAATTGCCTCTGCAAAAAAACATCCATTACAATATGAAAAAGAAAATAAATTAAAAGAATACATAAAATTATTAGAAGAAAATATAGAAAAAATAATCAACCCATTTAAAGAAGCATGGATAAGAACAAGTGATTTAAGAAGTGATGAATTTGCTAGTTTAGAAGGATCTCCTGAAATTGAAGGAAATCCAATGCTTGGAAATCACGGGATTAGATTTTCTTTAAAACATCCTGATATTTTTGAAGCAGAATTAGAAGCAATAAAAAACATAGCTAAAAAAAATCCCAATAAAATAATTGGAATAATGTTCCCGCAAATTATTTCAAGTGATGAAATAAAAATGGCTAAATTACATTTAGAAAAAATTGGGTTATCTAGTTTAAAAAATATAAAAACTGGCATAATGGTAGAAACTCCTGCAACTGTTTTTATAATAAGATATTTAGTAAAAATGGGAATTGATTTTGTTTCTTTAGGAACTAATGATTTAACTCAATATACTTTAGCAATAGATAGAAACAATTCAGAGGTTCAAGATTTATTTAATGAAAATAATTATGCAGTGTTAAATGCTATAAGAAAAGTCTTAATAAGCTGCAAGGAAATGAAAATAGAATCATCAATTTGCGGGCAAGCAGCAATTAAAAAAGAAATGATTGCTTTCTTAATTCAAAATGGAATTGATTCAATTTCAGTAAATGCAGATGCAGCTCATGAAGTCTCTAAATATATTGCAGAATTAGAAAACAAAAATAATGACTTTAATAAAAAAACTTATGAAAAAGCAAAAGAATCTAAAGAAACACCTGAACAAAAAACAAAAAAAGTCCTAGAAAAAATAGGGGGAGCAATAATAAAAGAAATAGTAAAAAATCCAAAGCCTGTATTTAATCCTGAGATAATGGAAGATGAAACTCCTCAAGAAAACATAATCTTAAATAAAAATATTGAAAATATAGAAAAGGCAAAAAAACCAGATGTTCCAGCATATGTATCTAACTTATTTGAGACTAATGAATTTAATAATGAGCAATTATCTGCTATAAAAGCTTTATTTGGAGATGATATTAAAATGGAATCTGAAAAAACAGAAGAAGAAAAAGAAGAATTAAATAAAGAAGATGAGGAAGAATCTGAAGAAGTCTTAGATATTTTTTAAAATAAATTGTTACTACTAATAAGTTAACCTAACCGAAATATTTATAAAGCCTAAATATCATTAAAAACTATGACATTAGATAATATAGTAAAAGAGGAAATAAAAAAACACGCTGGTTATAGTTCTGGCTATGAAATAATTCTTTCTAACTTAAGAGAAGGAAAACAAATTCCTTATAATATTCTCAATGGAATACTAGAATCTAAAGTAGGTAGAGGAGAATATACTAGAGCAGAAGCTGAACGTATAAGATCACAACCTAGTCATGCTCTTGGTCCTGGAATAGAAGAATCAAATGAATTCCATCAAGAAGAATTAGCTGGTATTGTAAGACCTATTTATACTGAATTAGTAAATGAACTAAGAACTGAAGGAGATTCAGGACTAGGTGCATTAGGTTCAACATTTTTAGAAACACCTGGCTACATAGAAGAAGGAGCTTATAAAAAAATAACTGAAGATAAAAAAAGAGCAGCTTTATGGGAAGAAAAATCAAAAGAAGGAGATATAAATTTTTATATTGAAAATGTTAAAGATCCTCTTTTAAAAAGAGTAATAATTGGACATCAAGCAGAAGCTAAAGAACTTATGAAGGGAAGAGCTCAAATGGAAAAAATGAAATTGTTAAAACATGTAGCAGATATTAGGGATGGAAATATGATATTAGATGAAAGAAAAATAAGAGCTTATTTACTGGCAAATATTTCAGCAGCAGATGAAGATCAAAAGAAAAAAGCTTATTGTGTAGCTGGTAAATATTATACTGTTCAAGAAAGATAAATTTATTTATTGCCAGATATTAAATCATTAACAAGTTTAGCCATAATTCTCATATATTCTTCTGTTTTGTTCTGCCAATCAGCTATCATTCCTCCCTTAAGTTCGTAAACTTCTCCATGAGCTATTTGTTTATGCAAAATCATTAAATCTCTAAAATAATTTAAATAAAACTCTTTAAGTAATCCTTTATCAACAAAAGTTTTTTTTAGTTCTATAGTAATATGCTCTGGAGAAGGAGGCATAATTTTTGCAGCCATTAGTGCAGCTTGAGAAGAATCAACCATGCACCAAAAAAGCCCTTCTATTGCATTTAAAGATGATAATTTGCTTCTTTGAAAATGTTGGGGGGCTCTCTGCAAAGCCATATAAACAGCTTCCGGAGTTGAATGAATTCTTCCTTGCAGCAGCAAAGCTTTAATAGGATTAAAAAATCCTCCAACATCAATCAATGGATCTCCATAACGAACAACATTTAAAATTGTTGGATCTCCTTTCATTAAATCACTCCACCAACTAGAAATTTTTGTAGTAGTTATATGAATTTCTTTTTTATATCTGTTAGATGATGCAAGTTTTCCAAGCTCTTCTCTATACCAAGCTATAAGTTCTTGATCCCAACTTAAAGAAACATCATCAATAATTATAATAATATCAATATCAGATCCTGGAGTTGTGCTATTTTTTGCAGAACTACCAAATAAAATAACTGCTTTTACTATCTGATCAAATTTATGATAAATCTTGGTAGCAAAATCCATTGCAATTTCTCTATCACTTTTTAAATTTGGCCTTATTCCTTTTATTTTTTTAGAACTATTCTTTTTAGGAATTTTATTAGATCTTTTCTTAACCATTTGCACCTCTTTGATATACTTTAGTAAAAAATGTTTTTAAATGTTCTTAATTAAGCTAAAGGAGTTCCTGTAGCTCTAGAGCTTTCTTTTCCAGGTATTTGTCCTCCAAGTTCTTGAGGCAAAGCTGCAAATCCTCTTCCATAAATTGAATGATGAATATCTGGATTAATTGTTCCATAACCATAAAAGTACGGAGAATAACTCCAAGCAACTGTATTCCATTTTTCCTCAAATCCCTTGCCTAACGGAGAGCCAAAAGCTGCAAGCTCATAAGGAAAGGGAGTTACTTTAAAATGTTGATACCAATCTCCTGTTTCAATAGCTTTAGTTAATTTATTAAATTTGCTTCCAAATATTTTAGCAGTTTCTTTTAAAGGAACATTTCCCATTCCCATCGGCAACTCTGTATGTTCAAATCCAAAATTATCAGAAAGATGAATATGTTTTAAAAATGGCTTAATTATTTCTGCTTGTTTTAGCAAATCTTTATCTTCATAACCATATTTTCTGATCATATTTATATGACCAACATCCCATGTAACTCCTATAATTTTCTCTGCAATTTCTTTAGCTTCTCTTTTAGTATATCCTTCTGAAGATAATTTATTAGAAAGCTTTTCTCTAGATTTTTCAACTAATTCTTTTAAGTCCTCTGCTCTGCTTATTCCTCCACCAGCAGGAGGATTTTCAACACTTATTATAGGAGAAGTATCTCCAAATTTTTTATAAGAATTAAGAGCTATATTTGAAAAAGTATCTGAAGATTTGTCAATAACAAAATTGTTAAAATTTTTTAATATTTTAGGCTTATCAATATCTTCCTGCAAAACCCTCAATCCTTCACGAACAACAGTACTTAATGCTCCTCTGTCATTTTTTTCTATTTTTCCAAAATTTTCTTGAACAACTTTTCTAAAATTATCAAGCTTTTTAATATCCCCTTCCTTACTTTGCTCTTTAGCACTTTTATATGCATAATTAAAAAGAGTTTTCAAGTCATTATATGAATTTTTCAAGAATACATCTCCTGCTTTTGAAGATAAATTATCAGCTTGAAGAAGAGAGGCTATTTCAGGATTTGTCTTTATTAATTCTTCTTTGGTAATTTTGCCTTCATCTATTAATTTTTGCGCTTCTCCAAGAATTCCTTTTTCTCTTCCATAACGGCTCTCTGCTAAATCTAAATGATAAGTAAAATTAAACATTTGATTATCCCAAATTTCTTTATTTCTTCTTTCAAGCTCTTTATTAGGATCAAAAACTCTTATTTTTCCTTCTTTAGTTTCTGGAAATTCGCTTTTCTCATCTTTTAATTGATTTACTTTTCCAGAAATTGAATCTACTGCAAAAAAAGATTTTACTTCTTCTTTGTCTTTAACTTTTTCTCTTTGAATCATCTCAGGAAGTTGTGCAGTTGAGTGTATTGTTACAATAATATTACCATCAGGATCTAATTTATGAGCTCTTTCTATAGCCTTGTCAAATTGAAGCTCAACATGCTTTCTATTTTCTTCATTCCATTCATTTCTTTGACCGTCAAATCCACTTGGCTCTTCAATAGGGCCATGAAAAGTTAATTTACTTCCCACTATTTTTGCTTGTCTTCTCATTTCATCCAAATGTTGATCTGGTATAGATTCTAATTGCTTTGAAAAAGTTCCCTGGACTTCTAATTGCTTAGCTCCTGTATTTAATTTATCATAAACTTCTTTTAGCTGATTAGCAGTCCTAACATCTAATGCTAAAGCAAAACTTCCAGCAGGAGAATTATATTTAGAATCAAGAATAATTTCATATTTAGGATCCAAAGAATAATTGCCTCCTTTATAAATAGATTCGTAAATAACCATTATTTAATTAAATATATTAAATATTTAAAAGTTCCCCTCCCTTAATGGTTTCTTCCTATGATCAACTCTTTTTTCTACATCCTCTTTTTGATAATCTTTATTCATAGGTTGGTAATTATCATTTTCATTTCTTCCTGGATTAGTTTCAGGATTTCTAAAAAAAGCATCTTTATGAGAATCAACTTGTCCTATATTTGAAGTAATTTCAAAATTCGAATATTTTCTATCTTTCGGAGATTGATATTCTTGCCTTCCAGTGTAATCTCCTTTTACACCTTCTTTATAAGAAACAGTTTTATCATCCTCGGTTTTAACAGCGACTGTTTGTGGAATTTGTTCTAAATCTTTTATAGGAGCAACTTGCTTTAAAACAGGCGGGTTGCTTTTTGAATCTAAGTTTAAAAAAAATTGAAAAAATTTATCAAATTTAATATCTTGAATATTTTTTTCTAGATTTGATTCTGAGCTTTTGAACGAAATTGTTTTAAAAACTTTAACTTTATCATCTTTAAAATGTTTCTTCTTTATTTTTTTATTTGCTATTTTCTGAGATTGTTTTTTTGAAAGTTTCATTCTTCAATATATCCTCCTTTTTGCAGGCTCCAAAGCTCTTTATAAACTCCTCTTTTATTTATTAAATCTCTATGTTTTCCAATTTGAACAATATTTCCTTTATCCATTACAATTATTTTATCAGCTTTCATAATAGTAGATAGCCTATGTGCTATAATAATAGAAGTCCTTCCTTTCATTAATTTCTCAAGATCATTTTGAATTTCATTTTCAGTTTTTGAATCTAAAGAAGAAGTAGCTTCATCTAAAACAAGTACTTTTTTATTAGCAAGCAGAGCTCTAGCAATTGAAACTCTTTGTTTTTCTCCTCCTGAAAGTTTTACTCCACGCTCTCCAACAATAGTATTTTCTTTTTTTGGAAGTTGACTAATAAACTCACCAAGTTGAGCAAATTTAATTGCTTTCATAACTTCAGATTTAGATGCATTAGGACTAGAAAAAAGTATATTGTTATAAATAGAATCATCAAAAAGAATACATTCTTGGGGAACAATACTTAACTCCTTTCTTAAAGACTCTTGTTTAAAATTTTTTATATCAATACTATCAATTAATATTTCTCCTTTCTCTACATCATAAAGCCTATAAAGTAGTTTTACCAAAGTAGTTTTTCCACTTCCAGAATGTCCTACAAAAGCTACTTTTTCCCCAGGGTTTATTTTTAAGTAAATATTATTAATTATTTTTCGTTTATGATAACTAAATGATATATCTTTAAATTCAATTTCTCCTTTTTTAATAATTAAATTAGGGGCTTTAGGCTTATCAACTATTTCATTTTGAATTTTTTCATATTGATGCAAAGAATCAAAGTCTCCTAAAGCAGTCAAAAATCTTTTAAAACCATCCATAAAAGAAAATAAAGATCCAAGAAAGCTAAAATAAGATGCATAAATAAATGCTAAAGTACCAATTTCCATATCTCCACTAAGAATCTTAGATAATGGAAAATAAACCAAGAAAAAGGTACCAACACTAAGAATTAAAGAATTAACTGATCTAAAATAAGCATTGTATCCCCAAAGTTTTAATAATTTCTTTTTTGAATTATTAATTAAAAAAGAATACTTTTGTTTTATAAACTCTTCTTTTCCAAAATACTTTATATAATCAATATTAGTGAAAAAATCAGCCATTATTCCTCTTTCAGTATCTTCTGCAAGATTAGCTTCATACCTAGGAATCTGTTCTTTATATGAAATAAAAATTCCGTAGGATATAAATACAAAAGTTGTAATAAACAAAACTAGTGCTGAAATTAAATCAAAATATAACAAAGCACCTCCGAAAACAATTAATTGAGCAACTAATGGAACAATATTAAAAATCAAAATATCATTAATAGATTCAACAGAACGGCTACCTCTATTCATCCTAGAAATTAAACTTCCAGTTTTATGAGTTGTATGAAAGTTGTGAGATAAATACATTAAATGGCTAAAAAAATTTTTCTTTAAATCTAAAATCATATTAGAATCTAATTTATTATTTAAACGTACACGTATAAAGTAAAATATTGCCTTAACTAAAACCAATGATAAAAAAATAAGAGCTATAATTTTTAAATAGAAAATAAATTTAGTTTGAGTTATTTCCTTACTAACAAAATCAGAGCCATAATCTATAACAAACTTAAATAAAAACCTTTCAAAAATTCCAAAAGACTCTAAAGCAATAACAATAATGAAAACTAACAAAAATAACCCTTTGTAATTAGAAGCAAGCCTAAGATAAAGTTTTAAGTTTTTTGAAAAACTTACTTTTTCACCTGTTTTTTTATTAATAATCATTGTAAAACACAATATTTAAATAATTTAATATCTTTATAAATTATGCCACAGAAAGAGAATTATTCTGACTTATATGATGGTGGGAAGGATAATTTTGATAAAGAGGAGTATGATGACTATGAAGAAGATTATGAAGAAAGGGCTAATAAAGATATTCTATCAGAACCATAAGGAAAATAAGTATTTATTCTTTTCTAACTTCTCAGTCTCTCCATTAACATTGAATAAAATCTTAAATTGTGAATAGTTGCAAGTCTTATAG
>ERZ1292623.2720-Hain-H51-01um-R1-2720-length-15572-cov-8_pt1 | contig 15572 bp, 21 predicted proteins | sample MGYA00564398_ERZ1292623 | MGnify/ENA primary metagenome ERZ1292623 (study PRJEB36523, sample SAMEA6512633) | groundwater metagenome | collected 2019-01-07 | study: AquaDiva: Metagenomics assemblies of 32 groundwater samples | reverse complement strand
TTGTAAAAAACTACTAACTAATGATTTCCATCATTAGTTAACGTAACAGAACCTTAGGTCGGGCAGTTTAATGAGACTTTATTTCCGCCTTCATATGTTTCCAGATGCACGGGCCTTTTCCATATCTTCCGAATGTTTTCTAGTGTTGCCTGGGCATAATCCTTCTCAATATTTACTCCGGAGTATTGGTGCGTTAAGAATAACTCCCCTGCATTGTTATGGTTGGCGTCTCTTAATGAGATTACTGGCTTTCCGAAATTTGTTAATTGGAATAGTAGTTTTTCCTTAATTCTTTCGAAATCTCTAGTTGAAATAGTATATACCTCCTCTGCTTTAGCATATTCATAAACAAATAACTCATGTTCTCTGCAGAATTCTTCTGTTAAAAACTCGTCGATAAAACCTATGTCATTGCATACCCTTCTAACTTCAAATATTTTTTGCCTTCCAAGACCAAGATTTTTGTCCCATCTTTTCCTATCTGCAGCATTCTTGCATTCCTCATATTCTTCTCCAAATCTCCCTTTGTTCCACCTATCTTCTATATCTCTGAAAAGCTCCATTCCCACTTTATACGGGTTGATAACCCCCGGTCTTTTCCCCATGGTTCCGGCATGATGATCGGCAAAATCCATTAATTCAGAATCGTGCAATACCCTCTCAGTCATTATTTTTGAATGCCAATATGATGCCCATCCTTCATTCATTATCTTAGTTTGTTTTTGAGGAGCAAAATAATAAGCTTCTTCCCTTATAATGGAAATAACGTCCCGCTGCCAATTTTCCAGAGGAGCATATTGTATTAGAAATTCTAAGATGTCTTTTTCATTATCTATTGCTATCATACCTTTTTCTTTTTCTGCTCTTCTTTCTTTCTCTGCTTTGACTTTCTCTCTCTGCTCCCTTATAAACTCCGGAGGATTAACATATTGATCCATATAACCTTTTGCTTTTAATCGATGGACTACAATTTCTTCTTCACGATCTTTAAGTACCTCATTATTATTATCGTCGGCTCTCTTGATAAACGGACTATGTGGGTCTATGAGTCCTTCTAAAGAAAGACAAGTAACTATAAACTCTTCTACGACGACTGAACCGTATCTGTCAATATACTCCCTAATTCTTGTTGCATGATTGGCCATTTCATCCAGGAATTTTCTGTTTGTTTTTGAAAACCACAGATTGTTCTTAAAAAAATCGCAGTGAGCATAAACATGAGCCATAACTAGTTTTTGATCTACTAGACTATTGCTTCTGAGTAAATAAGCATAACATGGATCATTATTAATTACCATTTCATATATTTTTTGCAAGCCATATTCATATCCTTTAGATAATTGCTCATACTGCATACCAAATCTCCAATGAGGGTATCTTACCGGGAATCCTCCATAAGCTGCAACCTCATTCATTTCCCTGTAATCGAGCATTTCAAATATTGTTTCAAAGAAATCCAAACCAACTTCTTTTGCATGTTTTTCTATCTCATATTTTGCTTCTTTAAGCTCTGTTGGAAATTTTCTTGAAGTTGACATTGTTTTTCTTCATCCTTTTTTATTTTTCTTATTTGCCCTTTCCTAAAAATTGCCGAATAGAATCCAAGATGCCTTCTTTTGAACTTATTTTAGAGCATACAAGGTTTTCACGATCAGAGACTGTACTAAGAGCTTTGTAGAACATTCCCTCGCCATATGCTGCTTTTACTTCTCCATAGCAGAATAAATTCACTTTTCTTAACAAGCTATCAGTTAATATTTTTCTGCAAACATCATTGTCAGCTGCTAGATTATCTCCATCAGAAAAATGAAAGCAATATATATTCCAATCCTCCGGATTAAAACTTACTCCGATTAATCTATCACAAAGTGTGTATGCAGAAGAAATCATAGTACCTCCCCCTTCCTTTGTTCTATAAAATTTTTCTTCATCTACTTCTTGGGCTTCTGAATCATGGGCTATATATCTTATCTCTGTATTTTTGTAATTTTTTCTGATCCAGGTTTCTATCCAAAATGCCTCGGTTCTAACTATGTCTTTTTGTTCAGCTTGCATGGATCCTGAAACATCCATCATAAAAAATATGGCTGCATTATTTTCAGGTTTTCTGATTACTCTTCTAGACCTGTATCTCTTGTCATCATGTACTGGAACTATTATTGGGTTGGAAGGATCATACTCGTCTGAAGCAACCTGCCTTCTTAATGCTCTTCCAAAAGTTCTCTTAAAATGCCTTAAAGATTCTGGACCTGCTTGTCTTATGCCTGTATATTTATAGTGCTCTGAGTCAATATTATTTCTGCCTTTTGGCTGTATTCTTGGAAGCTCTAATTCACTTCCGAGCATATCAGCTAATTCATCTAATGTAATATCAACCTCTAGAATATGCCTGCCTGGCTGATCTCCAGCACCGCCCCCAGATGTAGATTTTCCTGGCCCCAGAATCCCTCCTAGATTTCCTTTGCCTTGTCCAACTCCCCCTGTTTGTTCGTGCCCGTATCTAAAATCTGGAATGTCGATTTGTTGGATAGGAATACTTACAAAATCTTTACCTCTTTTCCCTATAAGCTCTCCGTGTGAGATATATTTTTTTAAATCCTGCTTTATTCTTCCTTTTATAATATCTCTAAATCTGCGATGATCTTTCTCAGCATTTCCAATTATCATGTTATACTATCGGGTACCATATTGCTATTATTTTTTAACATCCCCTCTTGCAAATATGCTGGCAACAAAATGTAGAACATCAGTTGCACATACATCGCAATAACCATACTCCCTTATCATCCTTGCCTTAACTACATCTATCTTTTCCTGAGTTTCTTTATCTACTACATTTGATACAAGGCTTGTCAATTTAATACTATCTTTCTGGTCTTCAAATAATTTTAATTCTAACGCTTTTCTTAATCTTTCATTAGATCTGTAATCGAATTTTTTCCCTTCTAATGCTAAAGCTCCAATATAATTCATTATCTGCTGCCTGAAATCGTCTTTTCTCGAGGACTCAATACTAACTTTTTCTTCAATGCTTCTCATTAATTTTTCATCTGGGTCTTCATTTTGTCCCGTAAATCTATTTTTGACTTTCTCTTTTTGCGTATATGCCTTGACATTATCCATGTAATTTCCACACAACCTGCCAAGAGCTTCCTCGTCAGCAGATATTGCCTTTCTTACTTCATCCTTTACCAGCTCTTCATATTCCCCTCTTACAATTCCTAAAAGCTCTCTGAATTTTTCCCTTTGTTGTTCACTTGTGATAAGAGAATGATGCCTCAAGCCTTCTTCAAGTTCATTAAGTATCATAAACGGATTTACACATATCTCGTCCACGCTTGCACGGACCAATGCATTTGATATTTTATCCTGGACATATCTGGGGGAAATTCCACTCATCCCTTCATTTTTTGCTTCTTCCCTCAGCTCTTTTACATTCTCTGGAGTAAATCCGGGGATGATCATTCCATCATAGAGTTTTAGTTTCTGCAATAATGTTAATCCGGCATTTTTCGGTTGCTCTAATCTAGTTAAAACGGCCCACATAGAAGCTGTTTCCAATGCATGAGGCGCAAGGTGTTTTCCTCTCACTGTTCCCTTATTGTAATCTCTTTCATAAATTTTAATTTCATCAGATAATTTTGTAACGTAAGGAATATCTATCTTTGTAGTTCTATCTCTCAATGCTTCCATAAACTCATTGCTCTGTAATCTTTTATACTCTGGCTCATTAGTATGCCCAAGCAATACTTCATCTATAGAAACTTGTTGAAATTTTTTCGGTTTAATAACGTGTTCCTGAGAAGCTCCGAGAAGATCGTATAGAAATGCAACATCAAGCTTAAGTAACTCTATCAGCTCAACCATACCTCTATTACCGATATTTAATTCTCCGTCGAAATTAAATGCTCTTGGATCTGAATCTGAACCGAAAACTGCAATCTTCCTGTAATTAATGTCTCCAGTTAGCTCAGTAGAATCCTGATTTTTTTCATCCTTCGGTTGAAATGTTCCTATTCCGATCCTGTCTTCTTCTGAAAGTATAAATCTTTTAATTACAACCTCGTCTAATACACGACGCCAATCACCATCATATCTTCTTAATCTTTCTCTGAATTCTTGTCTGCATGGAGGACAAAGCTTACCATCAATAGAGATCTTATATCTATTTCCTTCAATATTGCTGTTAAGTTTTTCTTCTAATTTATCTCTGAATTCTAATGGTACTAGATTTAACGGCTCTTCATGCATAGGACAATCGACTACTTCAATATCTCTTTCCTGATTTTCAGGTCTCCAGCCAAATGTATAAAGAACACCATCGTCAGTTCGTGAATATAATTCAAGACCTTTTTTTAGTAATCTGGCGACGGTACTTTTTGAGCTCCCGACAGGGCCATGAAGGAGAAATAATCTTCTTTCCACTCCATATCCTTGAGCTGCAGCTTTAAAAACATCAACAAGTTGGGATAAATGTTCATCAAGGCCAAAAATAGCATCTTTCCCGCTTTCCATTGGATCCTCAAAGAATTTATATCTTACAACTTTTTCTTTTCTGACGTCTTCTACAACTTCCTGGCCGTAGGATGTAACCATATCAAAAATTCTTTGAAACGCTGTTCTAACAATTCTTGGATTAGATTCGACTAAATTAAGATAAGAACTAAATGAACCCTCCCAATGAAGCTTCTTATATGTTTCCTTGTCACTTTCTACTTCCCTGTCCAGAATAATCTCTGCTAGGCTCATTTCTGCAAAAATTTTTAACTTGTTTTAATTTATTAATATTTCCGTTCAGCATACGTTAAATTATAATATACATTATTTTTGAAAAATAATTTAATGTAATTTTCACAAATTTGAATTTTATTTTAAAAAATATTAAAATATGATAAAGCTAATCAAGCATTTCAATCTCGACAGAAACGGAGTCTGGAATTGGGACGCGCATAACTAATCTTAAAGCTCGTTCATCAACGCCTAAATCAATCAGTCTTTTGTGAATCCTCATTTCATATCTTTCCCAGCTTGCTTTCCCCTCGCCATCAGGGCTTTTTCTTGTGGTTAATTTTAATTTCCTCGTCGGCAATGGGATAGGTCCAGATAGATTAACTTTCGTCTTTCCGGCTATGTCTACAATCGCGCTACATATTTCATTCAACTGATTAATGTCTACGCTTGCTAAATTTATTCTCGCTTTTGGCATGTTATAAAAATAGAAAAATGGTATTTATAAAATTAACCATCTATAAAATTAAAATAAAAAAAGAAGAAAATTACTTCTTCACTATATCGATGCAAACCCCAGCAGCAACTGTATTGCCAGCATCCCTTACTGCAAAGCTTGACATATGTGGAATGTCAGATTTCTTTTCAATTACAATTGGCTTTGTCGGAACGATTCTTACTTTTGCAGCATCCCCATTCTTTAACATATCCGGCTTTTGCTTTATTACTTGACCGGATGCAGGATCAATTTGCTCTAGCAATTCTACAAACTGGCATGCTACTTGTGCAGTATGTATGTGGAATACCGGAGTATAGCCTGCAGTTAATACAGTAGGATGATTTAAGACAACTATCTGCGCGGTAAATTCTTTAGCCACTGTGGGCGGATTATTCGGATGCCCAAGAACATCTCCTCTTGCAATATCTTTCTTGCCTATTCCTCTTACGCTAAAGCCAATGTTGTCTCCTGGCTCTGCTTGCTGGATTTGCTCGTGGTGCATTTCGATGGTTTTAACTTCGCCTTCGACACCCTTCCCTTCTCTTCCTGGAACTATGATGATTTTATCATTCACCTTTAAGATTCCAGTTTCAACTCTTCCAACAGGAACAACGCCGATTCCAGTGATATTATAAACATCCTGAATTGGCAGTCTTAATGGTAGACCTGTTGGCTTTTCAGGCTGTTGAAGCAAATCAATCTGCTCAACTAAAGTCTTTCCAGCATACCAACTCATATTAGCTGATTTTTTAACTACATTATCCCCTTCCCATCCAGAAGTTGCTAAGAAGGGAATTGTATCTACCTTATAGCCCACTTTCTTGAATAATGCTTCCATGTCTGCTTTTACTTTTTCAAATCTTGCTTTGTCGTATTTAACAGCATCCATCTTGTTAACCGCGACGATTAGCTGCTTAACTCCAAGAGTTTTGCATAAAAATAAATGCTCTTTAGTCTGCTCCATTACTCCATCTGTTGCAGCAACTACTAAAACTGCGGCATCAGCTTGGCTTGTACCAGTGATCATATTTTTAATAAAATCTCTATGGCCTGGAGCATCAATTATTGTAAATTCATATTTAGGTGTGACAAATTTCTGATGGCTTAAGTCAATTGTAACTCCCCTTTGCCTTTCTTCTTTCAACTGGTCCATTACGAACGCGAATTCAAATCCTGATTTTCCTAATTCCTTTGCAAGCTCTCTTAATTTTCTTAGTTCAATTTCAGGCAGATTTCCAGAATCATATAGTAATCTTCCAACTAGTGTTGATTTTCCATGGTCAACATGACCGATAAATACTAAATTAATGTGTGGTTTTTCCTTAGCCATTCTTTAAATTCCTCCTTTTATCTTATAAAACTGGAAAATTACAGGTTTAAAAAGGTTTCGGTTACTTAATCTTAGTGGTGACAGATGGAAAAGTTTAAAAGGTATGATATGTAGACTACAAAAACAAAAAATGAATTTCAATTCACTCCCACCAGGAAAAGAACTAGAAACACTGGCGTGTCTTTCAGAAGGAATGGAACCTCTGTTTGAGAATTGTGACCTTGTTTCTCCTGATTCTAATTTCATCTTGTGCGGGATTGGTGGATTTTATAACTACGGAGTGCAATCCTTAGCCCAATACGGCAGAATGTTTAATTCAAAATATTTTGAATTGGAAGACCTTTTTAATATGTATGTGGATATCTCTTCTGGACAAAATACAAGGATAGACAAAAAAGAACTAAGGAACGCTGTGGATGAAAACTTTCTCAGAGTAGATGTAATCTTAGATTACTTACTCACCCAGGCCCTTCCAAGAGATCATTTTTTGGTTACAGAACAGGCATATCATGAGATAGGGAATGTGTGTGCCAGAATCAAGAAGCAAATCGAACAGAAACTAGAACAAAAGAATAAAATATCGCCAAAACATTTCAGAAAAAGATATGCGCCACCCTCTATGAGAAAAGGAGATTTTACAAAAGGCCTTTTATTGACAAATAGAGGATATGGAAAGACGATACGATACTTAAATGAGGAATGCGCAACTGAGATAAGAGAAATTTTGAAAGAACTAGGAACGAGGATAGATGCTATAAATGAGATAAGAAGCAATGTTTATGAGAATAGAAAAATCCTGCTAAGCAATGAAAGATTTAGCCCTTTAGTAGACGATGGAGATATAATCATAATAAATACTGCATTAGACCATGGCGAAAGAGTAGGAATAATAAGCAGCGACAAGGATTTTGAAAGGAAAATTCCAGAGATTATGCAATCTAGGAAGCGGGATAGATTGCTGAATCCGCATGTTTTTTTGCTAGCGCCAAAAAGAGGATTATTAGGATATGATTTAATGGAGTATTCAAACGAAGATTTTTCATCTAGGTACTTAAAGAGAGCCTAACTGCAAAAATAAGATAAATTTAAAAATTCAAATTAACAGCGAAATACCATGAAAATTGAAAAACTTAAGAAAGATCTGCTGGAAAATAGTGAGAAATTAGTTTTTGGAACTGAAAGAAACTTAAAATTATTGAAGAATGATCGGTTGAAAGCAATATATGTTGCGAGCAACTGCCTTGATTCTGTGAAAGATGGAATAAATTATTATGGAAATGAAACTGAAGTAATTGATCTTGAAGTAACTAATAAGGAAATCGGGATTGTTTGTAAAAAACCTTTTTCTGTTTCCGTTATCGGATTGACTAAATGAAAAGACTTTACGATGCTGAGCTGATAAAAGATATTGCCCTACTTGAAAACGTCGGGAAAGTCCAGATAAAAGATTTATTCCTGCAAGATGGGATGCTTTACTGCATTGTCAACAAAGAAAAGGTAAGTTCACTTATTGGTGTTGGCGGAAAAAAGATAAAAAAAATACAGAGTATGTTTAATAAAAGAATTAAAGTCATAGGCTATAGCGACGATGTAAAAGAATTTATTAAGGATTTTATTTACCCTATAAAAGTTGATGAGATTGAGCAAGAAGATAAAAATCTAATTCTGCGCTGCAAAGACCGCAAAACGAAAGGTTTATTAATCGGCCGCGGGAAAATCGGTTTGACTAATCTGCAAGACGTTGTGTCAAGATATTTCAAAATAAATAACATTCGAGTTGAATAAATGGGGAAAAAACCAAATGGATTGGGAGCAGGGAATAAATTGAAAAGAAGAAGAGCTCAAAGCAGATTGAAGGATAAATGGTTTAAGAGAAGATTATATGGATTGAAAATCAAATCTGATCCTTTGAAGGGTGCGAGCCAGGCAAAAGCAATTGTGCTGAGTAAAGTCCAGCTCGAAGCTAAACAGCCGAATTCTGCGATGAGAAAATGCTGCAAAGTCCAGCTCACAAAAAATAATAGAAAAGTAACTGCGTTTGTTCCTGGAAATTTAGCTTCTAGATTTATAAATGAGCACGACGAGGTTATTATAGAATGCATCGGCGGAGCAATGGGGGGATCTAAAGGAGACCTTCCTGGAGTAAGATGGCAAATCATTAAAGTTAATGATCAAAGCTTAGATGCCCTTCTGAAAGGAAGGATTGAAAAGGGAAGAAGATAAAATGACTGAAGAAAGATATTCTGAAAAATATTCTATTAGGTTTAGAAGATTAGCTGGGGAATTTTACAGATTATTAAATGAATATGAAAGCGCTGACAGTGATACTGATCTTACTCTGACACTTCAGCAATTAGATTCCAGGATGGAAAAGTTTAATGATTTAATGACTGAGATAAATGAAGGTACACTTGATAGGTTACTCAATGATAAAGAAATAAATCAGATGATTGAACCGGCAATTGAAAAGACTACTAACTGAAAAAATGATGAACTTATTTGACACTTGGGACATTTCTGGAATAAAAGTAAATGACCCTGGACTTCAGAGATATATTAATCTTGAAATGAGATCTGTTCCTAGAAGTTCTGGGAGAAGCGTAAAGACACAGTTTCATAAAAGCGATTATAATATTACTGAAAGATTGATGAACCATTTAATGGCTACCGGGCATAAAGGTAAAAAACATAAATATAGTTCTGGCCACAACGGCGGGAAAGCTGTGAAAGTTTACTCGCTTGTCTTTAACACTTTAAAATTAATTGAAGAGAGACTGAAAAAAAATCCTGTTGATGTCCTTGTTAGAGCTGTTGAAAATGCTGCTCCGCGCGAAGAGATTACGACGATAGAATATGGTGGCGCGAGATATCCTAAATCTGTCGAATGCGCTCCTCAAAGAAGAATTGATCTTGCATTCAGGTATATGGTGCAGGGTGCTTATGCTGCTGCCTTTGGTAAAAAGAAAAAGATGTATCAGGCTTTAGCTGACGAAATAATAAATGCCTACAATCTAAATATGCAGAGCAATGCAGTTGCAAAAAAACTTGAGCTTGAAAGACAGGCTGATAGCGCAAGATAAAAAATAGAAATAATTTTGAATCATAGCGGATAAATAAATTCTCAAGCTACGCTGTAATTTTCTGCCTTATTTTCGTTTTATCAGCATATTCCCAGCACAAAAAATTATTTAGTTCAATTAATTTTTTAACAATAGGATTGTTAGTATTTATTTTATAAAGTACAGCTCCTGCCAGAGTCCTAGTTGAAATGACAATCTTGTCATGCTCTAATTTTGGCCACAACTTCTTTAGCGTCTGGAAGTTCACGTTGGAGTTGCTAGCAATTTCAGTGATCGGATAGTCAAAATCTCTGGAGTAGAGGAGAAAATCCATTATCCTGATTAATGGGTAATCCCCAAATGTCCTAACAAATATTGAGTTTTCTTCCATTTTGATGTTAAAAAACAGTGATAGTATATATATTTTTTGGTGTTATTGGTTATATTTTATTTAATAAACAGATTTTTATATTTTTACACCTTTTATTGCATTAATGGAAAAAGAGGATATAAAAGGATTTATTGTAAAGAAATTATTTCAGCACGGTTATATTGGTGGGAGGCACACTGATATCGAGAATTTGAAGAAAGGCCTGCCAGGACATTTTAAAGGCGATGTTAAAAAAGCTGCTAAGGAATTGATTAAAGAAGAGATTTTAGTTTCAAAGCAAACATCTTATGGATCTCATGTTTCATTGAATCCACACAGGAGAGAAGAAATAGAAAAATATCTAAAGTGAATGTCTGCTATTTTTTAGTTTTATCAGTTTTTTTATAATATAATCTAAGCCTATCATTTTTCTTTTTGGCACGATTTTCTTTCTGAAAGAAAAGTGTGAGAAGAATGGAAAATTATATTAATTCGGCAGCTATATTCAAAGTTGATGTCGGTATCCTGGGATATAACAGAATGGGGAAGCGTGGTTATAAGACAGGAAGCCCCAATTGACTTGGAAGAGTTGCATAAAGCAATATTTCAATGGGCAAAAGAAAATAATTACTTCTTTACTGAAAAAAATTTTACAGAGAAAGTTAAAAGCCACGGGAAAGAATTCGAGTTAGCCTGGAGACTTGAGAGGAAAATAACTGAGTTTATCAGGTTTAATATTGATATGACTATATGGGCATACGGTATGAATCCCGTTAAGAAAGATGGAAAAGACCTTTTGCAAGGCCATGTTGAAATCGTGTTTTTTTCCACTCTTGAAATGGATTGGCAGAATCGATGGGAGTCTTCCAAATTTCACAGGTTTCTGAGAAGAATTTATATTTATTACATGAAAAAACAGTATTTTCTTAACTATGCTGGCAAGTGCTGGCAAGAAACATACAGCTTGCATGCATTAGTAAAAGCCAAGATTGAGCAGATGTCCTTGTTTTGAATTCTTATGGATAGATTTTAAAAGTTTTTTATGCTAAATTAAAAGATGTTGAAATTAAATATTACCGGTGTTCAAGGCAGAAAACTAAAAAAAACTCTTCTCGGAAATGCCAATATAAGAAATGAACCATTTACACTAGACGAAGTGGTTTCAGGATTGCATAAACACAAAATTTTTTCTAATAGAGATTTAATCGCGGGTGTTTTGAGGAATGAACACGGATTAGATTTAAACTATTATCCACGATTTTCTTGGTTGACAGAAAAAGTTCACATTTTGACAATCAGAGAAGCTGGATACAATCCTACTCCGCTCAAAGATGGCCAAGCATTGTATAAAGTAAGACATTACTGATGATCGTTTTTTTCTAAATTTAAACCAATACATTTATTAAGAAAAATTCATTTCTGGATTATATGAGCGAGAAAGACTATATAGCTAGAAATATAAAAGTTAGGCAGCAAGCAATTTTTGATTTGGCTGATTTGTACAAGATAATGTTCCGCTGGTTTTCTCAGCACAACTATGACTTTCAGGAAAAACAATATATGCAGCGCATGTCTGCAGAGGGAAATAAACACCTAGAAATAGGATGGGAATCTGCGAGGAAGATATCTGATTATATAAAATTCAGGATCAACATAAAATTCCTAATCCTTGGATTGAGCAGCGTCGAGGTTGATGTGGGCAATTTAAAAAGAAAAACCAATAAAGGCGATGTGGAGATGAGGTTTGATGCTTATCTTGAGCTTGATTACGAAGGAAAATGGGAGGGAAATCCAACGACAAAGATGTTCAGAGAATTCTATAATAAATGGGTGATAAAATCAAGAATTGAGGATTATGAAGCTGAACTGCACGAAGAATTATACGAGCTGATCGGAGAGATAAAATCATTCCTTAATCTTTACAAATTCCAGGGAATAGAAGGACAGCAGCGAGAATAAAAGTAAAAAGAATATTCCTTAAATGATTTTAATCTTTTAGGATTCTACAATTTTTTGACACTAGAAAAACTTATAAATGAAGCTATTGATATTACATCCTCTATGACAGAGATACCAGATTTGACGAAATTGATACTAGAGGGATATGGTATTGAGGATCTTGTAGGATATCGAGGAGGAACGGATGAGACTGAGTCCACAGTTCGTGATCCTCAGGGTTTACTGAGACTACTTGAAGTTGGTTCAAAACTTGAAATGATTAAAAGTTCTATTAGTGACCTCACTGATATTTATCTAAGAGGAGATATAAGCAAAGAAGCATACAGACATGCCGTGGTATCTTCTTTTCATATTTATTTAGATTACGTCGTGGGAATAAACAGAGGGGATTAATTCATTTCACAAATTCTACATTGTCTTTATTTTCAAAGAATTTATCACCAGTCAAGAATTTTAACTTGTGTTTCTTTGCTAGAAGATATCCGACGGCATCAGGCAAACTAACATCTTCCTTCCTGTTTTTACATCTAAATTTAACTGCTTCGATTATAACTTCTGGAGTGATCTCAACAACTTGAAACACGAATTTTCCATAAAACTCATCAGCTTTTTCTTCTCCTAATTCTCTTAATACAGTTCCGTAAAGCTCGGCAATGTTAAGCACAGAAACAACTAATGGAAACGTGTTGTATTTTTTGTATTTCTCATTTTTTTCTGCTATTTCAAAGAGGGCGTATGTGTCGAAGAAGTACATCTTACAATCCCAAGTCTCTATCTGTCTCCTTCTCTAATTGCTCTGCTGATTTCTTAAATTTTAGCGTGCCAAACAAGTCTCCAGCAGTACTAATCTTCTTTTCTATAACTATCACCTTCACTTTTTTATTAGGCTTGATTTTATTGCCAAGCAGAACACCGACTGAATTACCCCATTTCCTTGTTGTAGTTTCTATTTCTATCATGTGTTTAAACATGTATAAACATCTATATAAACGTTCCTATCCTGCAGGAAAACATTTAAATACGCTGAAAATGAAGCATTTTATAAGAGCCCGCCACGAGAGGTACTCAAATTGAGTTCACGGCGAAGACCAAACGATGACATTGGGAGTTAGTGCAGCGGGCAACAGTTAACATATCACAAAATTAACAAATCAATAAATCAAAAAGAACAAGTCACATTCATAATTCATTGCAAGGCACTTGCCTAGCTTGTTCTAAATCGTGGGGGGATCGAAATGGGTAAAATAAGCCCTGTATCAGCTAAGTATATTATTCAGGCAAATATTGAAATTGACGGCGTCGTCGAGCGCCCGGATGTTATCGGAGCAATATTCGGACAGACAGAGGGTTTGCTTGGAACTGAACTAGAATTAAGAGAATTGCAGAGATCTGGCAGGATCGGAAGGATAGACGTCAGGACCGATATAAAAGCTGGAAAGACTTCTGGCGAGATTATAATTCCCAGCAGCTTAGACAGAGCAGAAACTGCTATAATTGCTGCTTCTACAGAAACAATACAAAGAATCGGGCCGTGTAATGCTCGAGTTAAAGTGCTTGACATAGAAGATGTTAGAATTAGCAAGCGTAATTACGTTGTGGAAAGAGCGAAAGAGCTTCTTCGAAACCTTACTGAAAAATTCATGCCTGATTCTCAAGAGTTAACTGAGAAAGTATCTGAATCAGTCAGGATGATGGAAGTAATGGAGTATGGAAGAGATAGATTGCCTGCTGGTCCATTAGTTGAGGAGTCAGAAGATGTAATCATAGTTGAAGGGAGAGCAGATGTGCTTAACTTGCTAAGACATGGAATCAAAAATGCTATTGCATTAAACGGAACTTCCGTGCCTGAGACAATAAAAGAACTGTGCAGAAAAAAGAACGTTACTTTATTTGTCGACGGAGATAGAGGAGGGGATTTGATAACTAAAGAACTGATGAGCGTTGCAGAGATTGATTATGTATGCAGAGCACCTGATGGAAAGGAAGTTGAGGAGATAACAAAGAAAGAGATCCATAAAGCATTGAGAGGAAAGGTTGCTGTTGAGCAGATAAAACTCGAGAACCATAAAACTTTTTCTCCTCAAACAAAGGAAACAGAGCAAATACCGCCTCAAAGAATACCTGCAAAGATTGAAAGAAAACCGGCTCCAGTTATAGAAAAATCCGAGGACTTTAAAAAACTCCTTGATGACTTGGTTGGAACAAGAGGGGCATATATTCTAGATGAAAACTTGAATATACTAGGAAAGGTACCGGTTGCAGAGCTTCCGACTACATTAAACAGTTTGAAGACAAAAATATTCGCAATTGTACTTGATGGAGTGATAACGAGAGATATTACGATTATTGCAGAAAGAATGCAGGTTCAGTACCTTATCGGAAGAGATTCCAGAGTAAACAGCCAGAAGATAAATGTACTGACTCCTAAGCAACTGTCTTAGAAAAATTTATTAACCAAAGAAGTAATCTAGAATACGATGAAAAAAAGAGGTTATATAATTATTTTAGTAGGGATATTGATTCTTCTTTCTCCGCTGTATTTTTTATTCAAACCTAAAACATGCGAAACTGCCGGTTGTTTTGAAGCTGCTGCAACAGAATGCCAGAAAGCAAAAATCCTTGTAGATGAATCCGGAAAGTCAATTTCAGAATATACAATCGAGGGAGAAGAAGATGAGAATTGTGTTTTAAAGATTCAAGTAAAAGAATTATCTGGAGATTATTCGCAATCAACGAGGGATAAGTTTGAAGGTAAGTCTATGTTGTGCAAGATTCCTTTAAATGAATTCAGCAGGATGAAATTTGAAAACATGGGGGGAAATTTAGATTACTGCAACGGCCCATTAAAAGAAGCAATGTATGACGCTGTTGTAAAAAAACTCTATAACCTTGTCGTAAAAGATATGTCAACTGTGCTGGATGAGATTGAAAGAAAATTGTAATTAAATAAATCCGTAAATCGCCATAATCAAAAATAGAAACTTTTTCTTTCGTGAAAATTTATTTTCTTTCGTGAACGTTTCTTCCTAAGAAAGATTCGAGGAAAGGCAGATGGAAAACGTAGTTGTCCATGAGAGCGAAGCGATTAATTTTTTATTTTTTACTTAGAAACACAGGTGCCACTTCCGCATCCGTCGCTGCATTCAACAACCTGCTTTAGGCAATGAACTTCATCTAAATAAGCATCATAGCCACAGTTGTATTCCTTCAAATTGTCAAAGTCGCAAAAGTCTTCAACGCCATCAGGATAAAATCTATCAACGCATTTTCCTCTAACGTAGATATCTCCATTGTCTGAGTCACTACATGTTTTTTCCTTCTTCTCTAAATTAATTACTTTAAGTATAACGCTGTTACTGCTGACTGCCACGTTTTCAATCTGGGCATTGCCTATAACTCTAACTCCATATTGATTAACACTTTTTTTAACGCCGTTGACATCGATTATTGCTTCATTGCTGTCTCCGACTTCTATCAAGGAAATAGAAACATCATCAATAACTTTTTTTTCTCCTACATAAAACAGGTACTCATCAAGTTCGAGTTCAACTTCTGTGGCAACATTTCTACTAGCCTGCCCGCTTAGCTGCACGTTCTGAAAGATAAAAACAGCAAGAATACCGACAA
>ERZ1292623.2719-Hain-H51-01um-R1-2719-length-15575-cov-49_pt1 | contig 15575 bp, 18 predicted proteins | sample MGYA00564398_ERZ1292623 | MGnify/ENA primary metagenome ERZ1292623 (study PRJEB36523, sample SAMEA6512633) | groundwater metagenome | collected 2019-01-07 | study: AquaDiva: Metagenomics assemblies of 32 groundwater samples | reverse complement strand
TAGAATGCGAGCCGATTACAAGATTTATAATAAGTCTGCCTATGAAGATGCGGTAAAATGTAAAAAAATAGATAGTAGGCAAATGGAGGGGGCATTTATTTTTTTATCGCTTTCCATGATAATAAAATAATTTAAAGAAAGACCCGAGCATGTCATAAAACTGCTCTTTTTTATTTTTCAGATTTTGTTAAAATAATTTTATGTTCTATACCCGCAAAGGCGACAAAGGCGATACAAGTTTTTTCGGCTGTAATCAGCGATTTTCAAAAAATTCGGCTTTGGCCGAAGCATTGGGCAGCGTTGATGAAATAAATTCCTTGCTCGGGTTTTGTAAAATTAAAGCCAAAAAAACCGCGATTAAAATCGCCGGTAAGACGGTTTCTTTAACGGATATTATTGAAACAATACAAGAAAACCTTTTTATCATTCAGGCGAATTTGGCCGGCGCCGATAAAAAAATTACCGCGGAAAAAGTGAAATATTTGGAAAATATTATTGATGAGATTGAAAAGCAATTGCCTAAAATAAAAAGTTTTTTTATTCCCGGCGGTTCGGAATTAGCCGCGCTTTTTGATTATAGCCGGGCTGTTTCCCGCCGGGCCGAAAGAAGAGCGGTGGCTTATTTTGAAAATATAAAAATAAAACCAAACGATGAATCTTTAGCGTACTTAAACCGCCTTTCTTCTTTGCTTTACGCCTTAGCGAGATTCGTAAATTTTAAATTAAAGATAAAAGAAAAATCTCCGTTATATTAAAATGCGGCTTCACGATATTGCTTTTTATTCTATCGCCTTTTTTCTTTTTGGAGTTTTATTGGCGAGTTTAAATTTAAGTTTTTTAATTATTATTTTTACGACCGTTTTTTTAGCGGCGTTATTTTTGTTAATGGGATATTTTTGGGACTCTCCGGATTTTTTCCGATTCGTTGCTTTATCTTTAATCATAATTCTTGGAAGTTTTTATTATTTTTGGCATAACAGCCGGCAAATTAAAAGCGTTAATATCATATTTGACGAGAAAATAATTTTTAGCGGTATTGTAATTGATTATCCGGAACGCGGAAATCAGCAAAAACTGATTATTGAGTTTCAACCGCCTCTAAGCGGCAGGATATTGGCGAAATTAAAACCCTACCCAAGTTTTGATTACGGCGATTTGATTAAATTTGAGGGAAAAATCGAAAAGCCGTTTTCAAAAGATTACGCCGATTATTTGGCTAAAGACGGAATTTTCGGCGTTGTTGATTTTCCCAAAACAGAATTAATGGCTGAAAATAAAGCGTCAAAGACAAAAGCCTCCCTTTTTAAATTAAAAGAAAAAATCGTTTTAAGTTTTCAGAAAGTTTTAGCGCCTGAAAAAGCCGCTTTTTTGGCAGGCATTACTTTGGGCGAGCGGGCGGAGTTTTCCAAGGAATTTAAGGAAAAAATGAGTAAAAGCGGAACGACTCATTTAGTGGCGCTTTCCGGATATAATATCACCGTTATCGGCATTGCCATCAGCTCTTTTTTCGGCTGGTTTTTAAGCCGAAGATGGGCTTTTTGGCTGAGCATTACGGCGATTATCGGTTTTGTTTTAATGACCGGCGCCGAAGCTTCGGTGGTTAGAGCCGCGATTATGGGAGGAATTGCTTTATTTGCCAAAGAAGTCGGCCGGGTTCATTCAACGCGAAACGCCGTTGCCATAGCGGCTTTTTTGATGATTTTATTCAATCCTAAAATCTTGCGTTTTGATTTGGGATTTCAATTGTCGTTTTTGGCTCTTTTGGGCATCGTCTATCTTTCTCCGGCGATTCAGAAATTTTTCAGAATGAAGAAGGAAAAAGGTTTTTTGGGCTGGCGGGAAAATTTTTTGACAACCACTTCGGCGCAATTGGCAGTGGCGCCTTTGCTCATTATAAATTTCAGCCAATTTTCTTTTACTTCGCTTTTGGCTAATGTTTTGATTTTGGAAGCCGTTCCTTTAACGATGTTTCTGGGATTTTTAATCGGCGCGGTCAGTTTCTTGTTTATGCCAATGGCGATGGTTTTGGGCTGGCTTATTAGTTTATTTTTAGCTTATGAATTGGCGATTATTAACATATTTTCAAAATTATCCTTGTCAATCGCGGAAATAGGAATTTTCGGAGCAATGATTTATTATCTGATAATTGTTGGATTTATAATATACGAACAACGGACGAACGCTTGAATAGAGTTTGATTTTTTAATTTATGTTTAGTAAAATTACTCAATGCTCGGCAAAATATTCAAGCTCGGTTTAATTCAAATTTTTTCTTCAAAGTCCGTTAAAATTATCGGCTTATTTATTATAGGCGCCGCTGTTTTCAGCGGAATTTTTTATTATGGCTATCAATACGGCTATTCGCAGGGCATAGAAAATCCAAAAACTTTAATTATCCGCGGAGTCGCCAATCTTGAAAACGGCAAAGCAGAAGGCGTTGATTTCAATGTTTTCTGGGAGGCCTGGAAAGTGATTCAAGATAAATACGTTAAAGCCGGAGAAATTGAAAATCAAAATTTGGTTTACGGAGCGGTTTCGGGGCTTATTGATTCTTTGGGGGATCCCAATTCCGTATTTATGCCGCCTTCTGACGCCAAGAAATTCGGCGAGGACATCAGCGGCGAATTTTCCGGCATTGGCGCGGAAATCGGCATTAAAAATGACCAGCTGATAGTTATCGCGCCGTTGAAAGACACTCCGGCAGATAGAGCTGGGCTTAAGCCGGGAGATAAAATTTTGAAAGTTGATGACAAGATGACGCAGGGATTAAGCGTTGACGAAGCCATTAAAATTATCAGAGGGAAAAAGGGGACTAAGGTGATTTTGACGATTTTGCGCGATAGTTGGGATAAATCGAAAGAAATTCCGATTGTCAGGGACATTATTCAAATTCCCACGCTTGATTTCGAAATGAAAGAAGGCAATATCGCTTATTTCCATCTTTATAATTTTTATGAAAACGCGCCAATGCTTTTTTATCAGTCGGTTGTCAAAGCCGCGTTTCAAAATCCCAAAGGCGTTATTCTTGATTTAAGGAACAATCCTGGCGGCTATTTGGAAGTGGCGGTGAATTTGGCCGGTTGGTTTTTAGAAAACGGAAAAGTTGTGGTAAGCGAGGAATTTCGTTCCGGCGAAAAGCAGGAATTTAAAGCTCGCGGTAACGCATTTTTAAGCGAGATGCCGATAGTGATTCTAATCAATGAAGGTTCGGCTTCGGCTTCGGAAATTTTAGCCGGCGCTTTGCGCGACCATCGCGATATAAAGCTTGTCGGCAAAAAGAGTTTTGGCAAAGGAACCGTTCAGGAGCTCCAGGAGCTTAAAGACGGCTCGGTGATAAAAATCACGGTTGCCCATTGGCTTTTGCCCAGCGGCCACATTATCGAGAAAAACGGCTTAGAGCCGGATTATGAAATAGAATTAACCGAAGAAGACGCTGAAAAAAAGAAAGACCCGCAACTGGAAAAAGCAATGGAAATTTTAAAACAAGAATTTAGTATATAGTATATAGGATTAATGAAAATTATTCTCCTTCAAGACATAAAATCATTTGGTAAAAAATTCGACGTGAAAGAGGTCAAGGACGGTTATGCCCGGAATTTTTTGTTGCCAAAAAAAATGGCGCAAATCGCCACTGCGGAAGCGGTTAATAACATTAAAAAACAAAAAAAGGCGGTTGAACAGCATCGTGATGAATTGAAAGACGCGATGGAAAAAACCGCCAAAAAACTTTCCAACAGAGAATTCCATTTTTATCCCGAGATCGGCGAAAATAACGAAGTTTTCGGTTCAGTAAGCAAGAAAGACATTAAAGAAGCGGTTGAAAAAGAATTGGATTTTTTGCATGAAAATTTAAGGCCTCAAATAGTCGAAAAAATAAAAGTTAATTTAACAAAATCGCTTAAAGAACTTGGAATTCATGAAGTGAAAATCAAGCTCGGAGGAGATGTTGAGTTCGCGATAAATGCGATTCTTAACCGCGACCACAACCACAAATAACAAATCAAACTACGGCGATAATTTTCGCGTAGCGGCTATTCCCGTCAAAACGAATTTTCTTTTTTGACAAAAATTTAACTATGCCGTTTTTTGAAGCGTAAAGAGTGTCATCGGAAGCACGCAAGACATTTTTACCGGGCAAATATTTCGTTCCTCTTTGGCGGATTAAAACTTCGCCGGCCCTTACCGTTTGGCCGTTTTGTCTTTTTACTCCCAATCTTTTTGAGGCGGAATCTCTGCCTAATTTAGTTGAACCTCCTGCTTTAGTATGCGCCATTTCATTATCCCGTTATTTTATTATATAATTATATTTATGTCAATTAATAAACTTGTTTTTGATATTGAAACTATTGGAGTTGATTTTGATTCGCTTGATAAAACCACCCAAGAAAACTTGACTCGTTGGATTAAAAAAGAATCGCCGTCCGAAGCTGAATATAAAGAAGAATTGAAAGAATTAAAAAACGGCCTTGGTTTTTCTCCGTTGACCGGCGAAATTGTCGTTATCGGCGTTTTGGACTGCCAAAAAAACCAAGGGGTAATTTATTTTCAAGCGCCGGAAGAAAATATCGGAGAATTCAAAGAAGATAATTTTACTTTCAAACAAACAACGGAAAAAGAAATGTTGGAAAAATTTTGGCAAGGAGCCAAAGAATACGGCGAATTCATCGGGTTCAACAGCAGGGGATTTGACGTGCCGTTTTTGATGGTGCGTTCCGTTGTTCACGGCGTAAAACCGACAAGAAATTTAATGGAAGGCAGATATTTGTATCAGCAGAGGGACGCTAAGCATATAGATTTACAGGACCAATTGACGTTTTACGGAGCGGCGCGAAAAAGGGGGAGTTTGCATCTTTGGAGCAGACTTTTCAATATAAAAAGCCCGAAAGCTGACGGAGTTACCGGCGATGACGTCGGACGGCTTTTCAAAGAAAAAAAGTTTTTGGAAATCGCCAAATATAACGCCGGAGATTTAAAAGCGACGAAAGAGCTTTATGAAAAATGGAACGCTTATTTGAATTTATAAATTCAAGATTAAAAGAAAATCAGAGGAATATTATTCTCGGCATATTGCTGTTTTTGATAATATCTTTAAGTTTCGGCCTTGGTTATCTGGCAAACCGCGAATTGAGCAAAACGAACCGCGCTCCGATTATCATTGAAAAATGCGATTGATTGTGTTATGCTATTAAATAGTCAAATTTAGCGTTGTTTTACAATAAAATAAGGAGGCAAAAATGGCAAAAGAAAAAGAAATTGTTATTGAGGCAATGGCAAACGGCTTGACAGAGGATATGTTTGAGGAGTTTTTTCCGGAAACTCACGAAGAGCAAAATATGGTTTTACGCGGGCAAAAACGTAATTTCGTTCCCATAGAAGAAATTCCCGATCCAAAAAGCATGGTATTGGAATCGGAGAAAGGATGGGAAGGAGGTTGGTCGGCAGAAGCCTTGCTTTCGCCAGTTAAAGACACATCGCCGTTTTTTAACGCAGACATTCTTGACATTCAGAATGGGAGGGAGGAAAACAGGATAAGCCTTCCTAAATTCGTTTCGTTCGCAAAATGCGAAAGGAAAAGATTTTAATATAAAGCTCGTTCATGATAAAAACTTTACCCCCGTAGTAAAACATTTACTACGGGGGTTTTTACATATTTGTTATTTGTTATTGACAAACTGAAATAAATATGCTATTTTAATATCAGTTTTGGAAATAGTTTTTCAAATTTAAAAACTTTATAAAAGGAGGTGATTGGCAATGAACGGAAAAGGATGCGCGGTGTTTGCGATTATAGAGGGGTTGCCGCAAGAAAAAATTCTTTTAATTCACGACAAGGGCAAGCCGGCTCCGGCAGCGTGGAAATTGCCTGGAGGCAAAGCCGAAGACGGAGAATGTCCGGAATTTGCGCTTATCCGCGAATTGTCTGAGGAGGTGAAAATTAATGTAATACCTCCTACTGAAATAGATGTGATTTTTAAAAAAGATTTAGGAAATCACATTTTCAAGGTCTTTAAGGCGAGGTATCATAGTGGCGAGATTTGCGCAGGTGAAGAAGTGGAGTTGATAAAGCTGTTTTCCGTTGAAGAAATTAAGGCAATGATTATTGGCAATCAGATTTTGCCAAAACACGCTCAGGCCTTAACGAAGCACATTTTTAGTTTATAAAAAACTAACCGGTTCAAGAGTAAAATCTTGGACCGGTTTTTTTATTTTAAATTTTTTATAAATATCCCGCTTGTTTCAGCCAATAATCATTCTCCCATTCCCAAAGTTTTTTTGCTCCCAAAAATGCTTTGAAATCATCTTGCCAGTAGGGGAATTCTTTGAGTTCAATTTCGCCTTTAAGTTCAGACCACTGATGTTCGCAATTTTTGGCGGATTCGGAATAGCCGCTGTTTTTGCTCCAAGGCAAGCGGATTTTTTCCCGACCGCCTTTGACTCTCAAAGTCGCGCCGCAGTTCAAGCAAGTTTTATTTTGGTCAATCCTTAAAATCCATCGAGTTTGAAGGTTGGGGAATTGTTTTTCCATGGCCGCGAGATAAGCCGATGTTTGGAGATTGTAATCGCGGTAAATCGCTTGCGAAGTTTTAATGTCCAAAACCCCGAATTTGCCGTCAATTAAAGCCAAGGCGTCCAAGGTGCCGGCATAGCGTTCGTCGTGATTGACAACCTGCTTTTCCACGAATTCCGGGTCAACTTGGATGTTTTTCTCTTCTTTGAATCTTAAAAACGCTTCTATAGCCGGGGAAATTGAAGAATCAATTGTTGGAGATTGATTATGAAATATTTGTTCAACCATTTCATGGATTAAAGTTCCTTCGCTGGCGGATTTATTTTTAATGGCTTCGCCTTCGGCAAAATTATTCATTTCCGCGTAAAACTTGTAAAGCGCGGGCTTGGATTTAATGTCAATGATTTTAGTCACTCGGGGATACCAAACGCCGTCTATTTCATAGCCGGAAAGGCCTTTAAAATGTTGAAGATTGGAATAGTACATTAAATTTGAAAGTATTATATTATAAGTGTCGCCCATTATCTCTTTTGCGACATTTATATCATATTTATAAATAGCTTAAAATCCACCTAACCGCGCTAATCAAAATATCTAAAATAAAATTAAATATCCAAACAAAAATATTAATCACCCAGTCTATTGAATTTTCAGCGGAAAATATCTTATCAACCAACAGCGAAAATAAAAAATACAGCTCTTTAAGTTTATCTATTATCATAATTTTTTCAATGCTATTTCAATTCTTTTTAATGTTTCTTCTTTTTCCAATATCTCCATGATTTCAAACGGTCCGGGTGAAAATTCCTTGCCCGATAAAGCGGCTCTTAACGGCCATAACAACTCTCCCCGGCCGTATTTTTCCGCCAGCGGCATGATTGATGTTTCCAGATTTTCCAAATTATATTTATTTTCCGGAATTTTTTCAATTTCTTCTTTCAGTAAATTCAAATTTTTGGAAGTTTCTTCGGATGTCGTTTCCCGCCAATTCAGGAGCGAAGCGTCATAATCCGGAAGTTCAAAAAAGAAATCCGCCATTTCTTTGAAATCCGCCAATTTTTTCATTCTTTCTTTTTCCGCGTGAACGGCTTTAATCAGGATATTTTTATTTTCAAACCAATTTTGAGGGATGAAATTTTTGAGTTTTTCGGCCAAATGCATTGAGTCGGTTTGTTTGATGTATTGGCCGTTAAGCCATGCCAGTTTTTCAATATTGAAAATCGCTCCGGCTTTTTGGATTTTTTTAATTTCAAATTCGGCAATAAGCTCTTCCGGCGAAAAAATTTCTTTGTCCGGATTTTTGGCTGAACGCCAGCCCAATAAAGCCAGAAAATTAATTATCGCTTCGGCTAAATACCCTTGTTTTTCATAATCAATCAGCGAGGTTTCCATATATCGTTTTGACAATTTACTGCGGTCCGGCGCCAAAATAAGCGGCAAATGGGCGTATTTCGGCGGTTCAAAGCCCAAAGCCTCGGCCATTAAAATTTGTTTCGGAGTATTGGGCAGATGGTCTTCTCCCCTGATAACGTGGGATATTTTCATTTCGCAGTCGTCAACGATGCCGGCAAAATTAAAAAGCGGGAATTGGGCGGCTTTTATATTTTTGGCGATTATCAAGTCGCCGATGAGCGCGCTGTTGAATTTTATCTTGCCGCGGATTAAATCCGTGAATTCAACTTCATGTTCCGGAACCTTAAAGCGAATCACGCTCTCCCCTTTTGCCGATAATTTTTCGCTTTTTTCTTTCGGCAGGTTCCGGCATTTGCCGCTGTATCTCGGCGCTATTCCCTGGGAAAGCATCGCTTGGCGGTCGGCTTCCAGCTCTTCTTTTGAGCAAAAACAATAATACGCTTTATTTTCATCAAGAAGTTTTTGAATATATTTTTTATAAATCTCTCCCCTTTCCGATTGCCGATATGGCCCGTAATCGCCTTCAATGTCAGGGCCTTCGTCCCAATTCAAACCAAGCCATTTTAAGCCGTCAATTATGTTTTTTTCAAATTCAGATTGCGACCGTTCAATATCCGTGTCGTCAATGCGCAAAATAAATTTGCCTTTATGCTGTTTGCTGAAAAGCCAGTTAAATAAAGCGGTTCTGGCGCCGCCGATATGCAAATGCCCCGTGGGACTCGGCGCGAAGCGCGCCCGGATTTCTTTTTGAGGATTGTTCATTAATTTATTTCAGCTAATTTTATTATTTCTTCAGAAATTATTTTTGCCGCTTCCGGTTTTGAAAAATTTTTGGCGGCCTCGGACATTGTTTTGTATTTTTCCGGTTCGGAAATAATTTTTTTGATTTGAGAAATAAAGATATTGGACATTAAATTGGCTTCTTCAATGACAACGGCGGCGCCGGAATCGGCGTATTCATAAGCGTTTTGAATTTGGTGATTTTGCGCCGATTTCGGCAGAGGAATTAAAATCGTCGGTTTGCCGAAAGCCGCGATTTCAAAAATTGAACCGCCGCCAGCTCGCGAAACTATGACGTCGGCCGCGGCATAAGCGTCTTTTAAATCTTTTTCAAAATAAGGAAGAATTTTATAACAAGCCGCTTCTTTTTCGGTATAATTTTCCAAAATAATTTTTAATTCGTTTTTCGCGTCTTCAAAATTATTGACGCCGGTTTGATGCAGAACCTGAATATCCGCTTTTATCAATTCTTGGGCGGCGTTTAGCGCGAAGTCATTGATTTTGGCGGAACCTTGGGACCCGCCGATAATTAAAATTACGGGTTTTTGCGGATTAAAGCCGAAAATTTGTTTAGCCGCTTCTTTTTCCAGCGCGCCGTCAATCAATGATTTCCTTATCGGGTTTCCCGTTAAAGCGATTTTATCGCTTAAACCGGCGTTTTTAGCAATAAAAAATTCAGTCGCGCTGTTAAAAGAAACGGCGATTCTGTCGGCGAATCGGGAAGCCATAAGATTAGCCAAGCCGGGAATGGAATCGGATTCGTGGATAATAATCGGCACGCGATAAAACCAACAAGCCAAAATCACCGGCAATGATCCGGGACCGCCTTTTGAAAATAAAACATTGGGCATAAACCAAAAAACTTTCCAGAATGCCTGAATGACGCTGATAAAAAAAAGCGGAATGTCAAATAAATTGCGAATGTCAAAATAACGCCGCAGTTTGGCGGAAAATATTTTTGAAACCAAAATGCCGTTGCTGGCCAATAAAAAATTATAGCGTTCGGGATCGCTGAAATATCTTAAATCCAAATTGGTTTTTCCGTTAATCGCCGCTTTTTGGAGCTCTTCTGTAACGGCCAAAATCGGATAAATGTGGCCGCCAGTACCGCCGCCGGCGAATAGAATTCTCATACTAAACACTAAAAAACTAAAAGCTTTAAATTATCAAGTTTTTAAGTGTGCTTTGATATATTACCAATAATTCCGGCCATCGTCAAAAAAACCGCCAGAGACGTGCCGCCGTAGCTGATGAACGGCAAAGGCACGCCGGTAAGCGGCAAAATGCCGGAAATCGCCGCGATATGGACAAAAGTTTGAATCGCGATTATTGAAGCGAAGCCGATGGCCATTAATTTGGCGAATTGGTCCGGGGATTTTTTGGCAATCGCGAAACTTCTCCAAATCAAAATAAAAAAAGTTGAAATAAGGGCTAAAGCTCCGGCAAGCCCGAATTCTTCGGCGATAACGGCGAAAATGGAGTCGCCGATCGGTTCGGGCAAAAGCTTGTATTTGGTGGTTGATTTGCCGAATCCTGTTCCGAATAATCCGCCCGAACCTATTGCTTGCGTTGTTTGGTTGATTTGATAAGCCGAACTTTGTTTGTCTCCGCCGCTTAAAAAAGTCATTATTCTTTTACGGCGGTAATCGTTGGAATCGCTGGAATAAATTAGAACGGAAAAAAATATAATCCCCAAAAAAATGATGCCGGCGATATGGGAAATTTTGGCGCCGCTCATAAAATAGACAATCAAAGCCGCGGTTAAAATAATCAAGATAATGGTGGTGGCCGGTTGAAGAAATATTAAAAAAGCGATTAATCCGGAAATAGCCATAAGAGGCAGGAGCCCTTTAAAAAAACTGGTTTGCCGGTCGAATTTTTTATTGCTTAACCATGCGGCCAGATAAATAATAAACGAAAGTTTTAGAAATTCTGCGGGCTGAACGGAAAACGGCCCGATATCAAGCCAGCGAGCCGCTCCCCGATGGCTCACTCCCAAGGGGGTGAAAATCAAAATAAGCAAAATAATATTGGCAATCAAAAAAGAAACTGCCAATTTCTTCAAATTTTTATAATGAAAATTATTAAGGATAAAAAAACCGATAAGCCCGAAGCTTAAGCCGTAAAAAATCTGGTGTTTAAGATAATAATAAGTGTCGTTGAATTTGGATTTTCCCAAATCCGAAGAAGCGCTGGAAAGCATTATCAAACCGAAAGCAGTCAATAAAACAACGCAAATAATAAATACGTAATCTTGACGGCGGTTTTTCGCGTTAGTCATAGTTGTATTAGCCGCATTTTAGCGCTTTGCCGGCGGATATTCCCAAAAATATCCCTTCTTTGACAACATGCTCGCCGTTTAAAATAACTTCCTTTATATTCCCTTCCTTAAAAACAACCAAGTCGGCGTAATTGCCTATTTTTATTTCCCCTCTTTCGGCAAGGCCAAGTTTTTTTGCCGGCAAATAAGTGATTTTGGCGACAGCTTTTTCTATCGGCAAGATTTTTTCTTTTTCCGCGATTTCCAAAAATTTCGCGAAAGCGCGATAATTGTTAAAAACCGAATTCATTGTTCCGCTGCCGCTTGAACAAATGAAACTTTGCTCATTGGCAAGCGCGTTTGCTAAATTTTGGCCGTCAATCGCTTTCATTTCAACGATTTCGGCTCTTGAGCCGACAATCTCCGCCAACTTCGCCAATCCTTGCTTAAAATTGAGATTTCTGGTTGAGCAAAATTCTTCAAGAGATTTACCGATTAAATATTCATGTTCCGGAGCGTGAATAATGACGACATTATTGTCCTTCAGCCGTGAAATTTTGTTTTTATTATCCAAGAGCGTTTCAATTAAGGCGATGTTTTCTTCAAACGGATAAACGGAAAAATGAATGTCCGCTGAAGCGGAATTTTCTTCAATCAAAGCAATTGCTTGCCGATAATCTTTTTCAAATCCGGAAAACGGCAAAAAATCGTTGATTAAAAATTTGGCGCCGGTTTCTTTGGCAAGATAAACAATTTTTTTTATTGATTCAAATAGCCCTTCTTTCTTATTTTTCGGGCTGATGGCGAAAAGGCGCTTGTGGGAAGCGGCAATTTCCGCCAGTTTTTTAATTTCAAAATAAGAAGTTTGGGAAACTAACGGATTATTCAAGCCGACGGAAATTCCGAAAGCGCCGGCTTGTAAATTTTTATTCAGAATTAAATTAAAAATTTTCAATTCGTTTTCCGAAAGATTGCGGAAAATCGGCTCTCCGATAATCGCCCGGCGGATTGTCGTGTGTCCCAAAAGCGTTCCGAAATTAACGGTTAAGGGCTGTTTTTTCAGCCGTTGGAAAAATTCGGAAAATGAATGCCAATCAACGTTGATTTTGTTGACATCGGCGTAATCCCGGATAGTTTGAAGCGAGCCGTAAACCAGCGGCGCCAGAGAAATTCCGTCCGAACCGCCGATAATCGTTGTAATGCCTTGGATTATAAATTGTTCTTGGGGATAGTCGGAAAAAATATCCAAATGGCGGTCGCTGTGGTTGTTGATATCAATAAAACCAGGAGACAAATACGCCCCCATGCCTTCTATGGTTTCATCGGCTTTGTAATTGATATTTTCTTCAATGGCGGCGATTTTTTCTTTTTTTATCAAAACATCGGTTTTGACCGGCGTCTTGCCGGTGCCGTCCAAAAGCTGAATGTTTTTAATGAGAAGTGTCATTTTTATAAAAGAAATCTGCTTAATGCGAACAATACCAATCCCAGACCGCTCATTACTCCGGAGATAATCCAAAAGCGCATGGTGATGGTTGTTTCGTGCCAGCCGAGTTTTTCAAAATGATGGTGAATCGGAGTAAAAAGGAAAATTCTGCGGCCAAAAAATTTGAAACCGGTTATTTGAACGATAACCGACAGAGATTCAATTATCAGGATAAAGGCGAAGAACGGCAAAAATAAAGCGGTGTTAGTCAGCATGGCGATTGTCCCCATGGTGATGCCCAGAGTCATTGAGCCGGTGTCGCCCATAAAAAATCGCGCCGGATAAATATTGTGCCATAAAAAAGCCAGAAGAGCGCCGATGACAACGGCGCTGAAAGCCGCCAAATCATAGCGGCCGAGAGTGAAAGCCACGGCCGTTAAAGCGCCGAAAGCGAAAAGAGAAACTCCGCCCAGAAGGCCGTCCAAGCCGTCGGTTTCATTGGCTGAAAAAGCCGTGGCGATAAGGACAAACATAAAAAACGGGAAATACCACCATCCGATTTCCAGATTGCCGTAAAAAGGAACATAAAGCGCGGTTAAATCAAGCTTGAAATAAAACCACCAAGCGCCCAGAGCCGCGATAGCGGCGTAAATAAGCAGTTTATGTTTTACCTTGATGCCGCCGCCGTTCGGGCCGATTTTTAGAACGCCGAAAATATCGTCCGCCAATCCGACGGCCGCGGCAATCAACATAGCCGCGAGCGGCAGATAAGTTTGCGCTCTGTTAACAAAGTCAAAATAATTCCAAAATCCATCAAAAAGCAAGTTTAAGATGAAAAAAATAAACGCTAATCCCAGAACGGTAAGCCAAATGATAATGCCGCCCATTGTCGGCGTGCCGGCTTTATTTTGGTGGATATCCGAAAGCACCGGCCGGATTTGCTTGCCGAATTGTTTTTTGGCCAGAATTTTGAACAAAAGCGGCGTTAAAGCGAGCGCGACAAAAAAAGCCAAGCTCGCGAGTATTAAAATGCGGACAATGTGAAAAGTTTCCATTTAGTAGCGATTAACGCAATCCAATAAATTTTCCGTTTCTTTATACGCGTCTTCAGCCCCTAAAATTACGACGATTATCGGCTGATTATTTTTGCTGAACAATGATATTAAATTTCTGCCGGCGCTTTCCAGATATCCGCTTTTGCCTCCCAAGAAATCGGCGTTGCCGGCAAATTGATTGACATTCATCAGTTTTTTCGGCTTGTTTGTTTTGATTTCACGAATAACGGTTTCTTTTAGCCGGCTGATTTCAAAAATTTCAGGATGTTGGACGCTGATATAATCGGCTAATTTAACCAAATCATCAGGCGTTGATTGGTTCAAGAAAGAAAGTCCGGAATTGTTAAAAAAAATCGTTTCCGTCATTTTCAATTCTTCGGCCTTATCATTCATTATTTTAACAAATTCTTTTTCATTTATCACTTCCGCCAGCGCCGTTGCCGCGTCATTGGAAGAAACCAACAGCATCGCTTTGATTAAATCGTTGGCTTTGAAAATATCGTTAATTTTGAAATCGCCCGCTTCGCCCGCCGTAGCAATCGCTTTTTCGTTAAAAATAATTTCTTTGTCTTTTCCGATTTTTTCCAAAACAACAACCGCTGTCATTAATTTTGTCAGCGAAGCGATTGACCAGCGCTTTGAAGCGTTAAAATCAAAAAGAGTTTTATCCGCATTTAAATTTTTAACGAGCGCTGATTTGGTTTTTTGCGAAACAACGCAGGATGGATTATTGGGCAAGAAATTAGCCGATAAATATAGCGGCTGTTTCGGCATTTTTTTCTCGTTATTTATCAACGCGTCCAGATAAATTATGTCCAGATTTTCTTTGGATTTGATTCCTTCGGTTTTGATGAATAAGCTGGCTATCGCGGAGATTATAAAAAAAGCGATAAAAGCGCGAGATTTCATTGAACTAAATTAAGATTATTTTTATATTTTTCATATTCCGGCAATTCTTCAATTTTGGAAATGCCCAAGTGTTTTAAGGCGTCAAAACTCAAGGAATAAGCGTATTCTTCTTTTGATTTGTCGGAGCGGTCAATCAGTCCGCGCATTAGTAAGGCCCGTAGAATAAAAGCCGAATTAACGCCGCGAAAATAATCAATTTTAGCTTTTGAAATTGGTCCGAAATAAGCGATTATTGACAAAGTTTCCAAGCCAGCCGGCGTCAACTCTTCTTTGAATTCTTCTTTGGCGAAATTTTCCAGCAAGGATGAAAATTCCGGCTTGGTGGTTAATTGAACTTTTTCATCGGCGAAAACCAGTTTTAATCCCCTATTTTCGTATTTTAATTTTTCTTCAAGATCGTTCAGGGCAGATTTAATTTTTTCTTCTTCAAGATCAAGAATCTTGGCGATTTTTTTAATCGTTAACGGTTCGCCGTAAGCGAAAAGAATCGCTTCCACGGCGGCCGTTATATTTTGAATTTTATTTGTCATTTTGATTATAAGAACCGGATTTTTCCACTATTATATCCGAAAATCTTTCGCGCTGTTCCGCTTTAATTATCTGGTCTCTTAACAAATGAAGCAACGCCAGAAATAAAACGATTATTTCTGTTTTGGATTTTTGTTTGATGATTTCATTGAATTGTCCGATGCCGATTTCAATCTGCTTGATGATTTCCTCTATTTTTTCTTCCAATTTAATAAGCGGCGATTCTATTTTTTGAGTTTCCAGAGAAAGCGAATTTAAGTATTCAAAAAGTTTGGCGATTGCTTGATGGAGAGAATCAAGGTCGGCATTTTTGGCGGGATGGAAAACCGGCGGATATCCGTGAAAAAACGGCCGGGAAACGGAAAAATAATTTTTTTCATAAAGATTTTTAAATAAAATAATGGCTGGTTTGAATTTTTTGTATCGCAAAAGCCGCTCTTCCAAATCTTTAATGTCAGATTCTTCTTCGCTTGTTAATTCCAAATTTGGCAAAAGCGCTTTTGATTTTATTAAAAGCAAACGCGAAGCGACAACCACGAAATCCGCCAGAATCCGCGGGTCAATGGCAACGGTAAGCGATTGAAGATATTTGAGAAAATCAGCCGTTACTTCCGCCAGATTCAATTCGGTGATTTCAAGTTTTTTTTCTTCAATCAGTTCCAGAAGTTTTTCAATCGGACCGGAGAATTGTTGAAG
>ERZ1292623.2718-Hain-H51-01um-R1-2718-length-15579-cov-8_pt1 | contig 15579 bp, 18 predicted proteins | sample MGYA00564398_ERZ1292623 | MGnify/ENA primary metagenome ERZ1292623 (study PRJEB36523, sample SAMEA6512633) | groundwater metagenome | collected 2019-01-07 | study: AquaDiva: Metagenomics assemblies of 32 groundwater samples | reverse complement strand
TTCAAAAAGAGGCAGTTACTAAAATAATTTTAGATATTCCTTCAGAAGTTCCAGAATTAAGGAATAAATTTGAAAAGAATAGCATAGAGTGTTACGAGGCAGACATAAAATTTGCTTATAGGTTCTTAATAGACAAAAAAATACAAGGTTCTTTGGAAATTGAGGGCGATTATGAAACAGGGGAAAAGATAGATAGGATCTACAAAGAGCCAGAATTAAAACAGGCAGATTACAAACCAAACAATCTTAAAATAATATCATTAGATATAGAAACATTAATAGATGGAAAAAAACTATACTGTTTGTCTCTTTACTCTAACAGTTATAAAAAATCGTTTATAGTCTCAAAAGAAAATATTAAAGATGCAATTTCTTGTCCAGATGAAGAAAATTTATTGGAAAATTTCTCTAAAGTTTTATCTTTGGAAGACCCAGATATAATAACGGGCTGGAATGTTATAGATTTTGATTTGAATTTTTTAAAAGAAAAATTTAATCAGTATGAAATACCTTTTCAATTAGGAAGAGATAATTCAAATTCTAAGATAAAAATAGAAAAAGGATTTTTTAGAGACAGCAAAGCAGATTTAGTAGGAAGACAAGTCCTAGATGGTTTGTCATTATTAAGGGCGTCATTTGTTAAGGTTCGTGATTATAAGTTAGATACAGTAGCTTATAATATTTTAGGGAAAAATAAATTAATTGCCCATAAAGATAAGTCAAAAATAGATCAGATCTATAAAGATGATCCTGAAAGATTAATAGAATACAATTTAGAAGATGCAAAATTAGTTTATGAAATATTAGAAAAATCTGGAACCTTAGAATTATCAATTCAAAGATCGTTATTAACAGGAATGCAGCTAGATCGTGTTTCAGCTTCAATAGCTTCATTTGATTCACTTTATTTAAAAAAAGCGCGAGAAAGAAAACTAGTATGCCCAACAGGAAAATTCTCAGAAAAACCCTCCCCAATTACTGGCGGTTATGTAATGGAGTCAAAACCCGGGATTTATGATAATGTTTTAGTTTTTGATTTTAAATCACTATATCCCTCTTTAATGAGGACTTTTAATCTGGATCCTGCTTCTTATTTAGGAAAGAAAAAAGAAAAAAATTCAATTAAATCGCCTAACGGAGTTTATTTTAGAAACGAACAAGGGATTGTTCCTGAAATAATTGAAACCTTATGGAAAGAAAGGGAAAAAGCAAGAAATGAAAAAAATGAGCTTGCAAGATATGCAATTAAAATTCTAATGAACAGTATGTTTGGCATCATGGCTTCACCTTCCTGCCGATTTTTTAATATGGACTTTGCAAATGCAATTACACACTTTGGTCAGTATATAATAAAATTAACAGCTAAGAAAATAAATGAGAAGGGATATGAAGTAATCTATTCTGATACTGACAGCGTTTTTATAAATTCTAACACAAAATCAGAAAAAAGCGCAGAAGAAATAGGTAAAAAAATTGAAAAAGAAATTAATGATTTTTATAAAAGATCCATAAAAAATGAGTATAAAAGAGATTCATTTTTAGAATTAGAATTCGAAAAAGATTATATCCGATTTTTAATGCCCAAGGTAAGATCTGGAAAAAAAGGAGCAAAAAAAAGATATGCTGGTTTAGTAAAAAAAGATGGAAAAGAAGAAATGGAGATTGTAGGATTGGAGTTCGCGAGATCAGATTGGACAGAAGCGGCGCAAATATTTCAAAAAGAGTTGTTAAATAAGGTGTTTCATAAGCAAGAGCCATCTTTATTTATCAAAAAATTTGTTTCTGATTTAAGAGAAGGAAAATATGACAATAAACTAGTTTATAGAAAACAGATTAGAAAAGAATTAGGTAGTTATGTGAAAATTACACCCCAACACGTTTTCGCGGCCAGACTTTTAGGAGATAAATTTGAAGGAAATCTTGTTGAATATTATATAACAACAAATGGACCAGAGCCAAAACAATTGCTCAAACATAAATTAGATTATGATCATTATATAAACAAACAAATAAAACCGATAGCCGATACAGTTTTAGTATTTTTTAATTTAAACTTTGAAGAATTATTGAAAGGCTCAAAACAAACAAAGTTATTTGGTTACTAAGATGAAATTCAAAATAACTCAGATATTCTGGACAGTTTTAGGTATTATTTTTTTTCTTTTGGGTTTTATAGGCATATTTCTCCCAATAGTTCCAGGCCCCTTGTTCATAATAGCGGGAGCAATTTGTCTCGGTATGGAAAAAAAGATTTTAAATTACTACATCAATAAAATCTTAAATAGAATTAAGAAAAAATCAAAATAATTTTCTTTGTTTGCTTAATCTTTCTAAAAATTTATCCTGCGGCTTAAATAAAAAAGCATAATTACTGTCAAAATACCCGCATCTAAACTTATCCAAACTTAATCCAGTTCTCTTGCTCAACATTAGAGCATAAAAAAAGATTTGTGTAGGTGCATATTTTTCTTTGTTTGCATTTGGTTTATAATCCCAAATCCATATCTTATCATCATCTATTCTTAGCAAGTCAATATGCCCAGTTAAAACCTCTTTGCTTCTAAAAACAGACTCATAACAACCAAGTTCATTAGGATAAAGCCATATTGGAACTTCCATTGCAACAGTATTTTTATCATTTTCTAACATGAAAACCTGGACCTTAGAATGATTATCATTAAACCTAAATTGGTTATTCTCTAATCCATACTTAGCCAATAAAGAAACTTCATGACCCTGAACTTCTATTAAATCATCCACAAGCTTGAATTTTAAAGTTGAGCTTCTAGGCCCAGTATTGAAATACTCATTAGGGCACTTATTAAAAATTCCTTGCAAATAAGTATATAAAGAATTAAACCCATTTTCCTTGCAGTAACTATCTAATTTTTTATCATGAACCCGATAGGTATATAATCCGCCTTTATGTTTCAAGAATAACTGCTTTATCACCATCTTTTGTGCTTAATAAAACCCGAGTAATATTTATAAATTTTCTTAATATATAAAAATACTAATGGGAGTCAAATTATCTGGTATTATAAACAAAAGAGCAATAGACTTTTCCGATTTAAAAGGGAAAAAGATAGCTATAGATTTTTCAAATATGGCTTATCAATTCCTTTCTTCTATTCGTTCCAAAGACGGAACTCCTTTAATGGATTCAAAAGGACACGTAACTTCTGTTTATGTAGGCATATTCTCAAGAATTTCTAATTTATTATCTCAAAATATCTTGCCTTGCTTTGTATTTGACGGAAAACCTCCTGCTTTAAAGATACATGTTCAAGAGCAAAGAGAACACAGAAAAAGAATGGCTGAAGAAAGATTCTTAGAAGCCCAGGAAGAAGAAGATATTACTTCAATGGAAAAGTATGCCAAACAGACTTCTCGTTTATCAAAAGAGATTATAGAAGACTCAAAAGAATTATTGAAATCGCTAGGTTTACCAGTAATACAATCACCAAGCGAAGCAGATGCGCAAATAAGCTATATTTGTAAGAAAAAAGATGTTTGGGCTGTAGCAACTTCAGATGCGGATCCTTTATTATACGGATGCCCAAGAACAATTACTAACCTAACCTTGTCGCAAAGAAGAAAATCGCCATCTGGTCAAACAATAAAAATAACTCCAGAATTGATAGAGTTAGATGAAGTTCTAAAAAGCTTGAAAATAAATCAAGATCAGTTAATAGTGCTTGCTATAATGTGCGGCACTGATTACGCCCCGCAAGGCATTAAAGGGATAGGCCCCAAAAAAGCATTAAAATTAGTTCATTCAGTAAAAGATTTTGACAAGCTATTTCAAGAACTAAAACCGGATTTTAACTGGAAACAAATTTATGCCATCTTTAAATCTATGCCCATCATGGAAAATTATCAATTGAAATGGACCTCTCCAGATATAGAAAAAGTAAAAAAAATCTTAGTAGATAAACATGATTTTTCAGAAGATAGGGTAAATAAAACATTACAACAAATCACAAAAAAGCCAGTATCGCAAAAAGGACTTGATGCTTGGACAAAATGAAAAAGAGAGTTTTTATAATTCATGGTTGGGATGGTTATCCAGAAGAAGGGTGGTTTCCTTGGTTAAAAAAAGAATTAGAAAAGAGAGACTTTAAAGTCTTTGTACCATCAATGCCAAATTCTAGCAAACCAGATATCAACAAATGGGTAGATTTTATAAGAGAACAAGTCAGGATACCAGATAAGGAAACATTTTTTGTTGGTCATTCTATAGGTTGTCAAGCAAGTTTAAGATATTTGGAATCACTAAATGTAGATTCTAAAGTTGGTGGTGCTGTATTTGTAGCAGGTTGGTTTTCATTAACATCAAAAGCCACACCAACTAACGAAGAGAAGAGGATAGCCAAACCATGGATTGAAACACCAATAAACTTTGAAAAGGTAAAAAAAATATCAAAAAATATGATTGCAATATCCTCAAATAATGATCCTTATGTTCCATTATCAAATGTAGAAATATTTAAAAATAAGTTAAATGCGAAAATTATCATCGAAAAAGAAAAAGGGCATTTTTCAGGTGAAGAAGGTATAACTAAATTACCCATAGTATTAAACTCCCTTCTAGGCATGATCCAAAAATGATTAAAAACATTATATTCGACATAGGTGGTGTTTTAATTACAAAAACAAAATATAATAAAATGGCTTTAACAATTTCAAAATTGATTTTCAAGCAAAATAAGGTTTTAAGGGAAACAAACATCCAGCCAAAAATAAAAAAATACTGGCGCGATTGGAGAGTTTCTAAAATTTCAGAAAAAGAGTTTTTTGAAAGAGTAAAAATAACCCTAAATTTAAAATATCCTATATTTTTTATAAAAAAACACCTCTATTCCGCGCATGAAGTTGATTATGAAATATTAAATTTGATAAAGGAATTAAAACAAAACCATAAAATGTATTCTTTAACAAATCATGCAAGAGAATGGTATAATTCACAAGACAAGCAGATACATTTTAATGAGCTATTTGATGGAGTAGTTACATCATTTGATGCTAAGATAGCAAAGCCAAGTATAAAAATCTATAAATTCTTACTAAAAAAGTATAAAATTAAGCCAAAAGAAACGATATTTATTGATGATCAAGAAGAAAATTTAGAAACAGCAAGAAAATTAGGTATAAAAGCAATACATTATAAAAACATTATTCAATTAAAAAAAGAGTTGAAAAAATATGACATCTTATGAAATTATTGGAGATATTGTTCTATTCAATAAAAAAATATCCAAAAAAGAAGCACAAGAATTAATTAAAAACAATAAACACATTAAAACAGCAGCATATAAATCAGATATTCATAAAGGAAAATACAGATTAAAAAAGGTAAAGATTATCTTAGGTGAAAATAAAAAAATAACTGTTCACAAAGAAAACAAAGTTCGGTTGAAAGTTGACATAGAGAAAACATATTTCTCTCCAAGAACAGCAAATGAAAGAGTGAGAATAATTAATCAAATAAAACCAAGAGAAGACATTTTAGTACTATTTTCAGGTATAGGGGTTCTGCCTATTGAAATAGCTAAAAATACAAGAGCTAAGAGCATAATAGGTATAGAGTTGAATCCAACAGCACACAGATTAGCCCAAGAAAATCTAATTATGAATAAAACAAACAATGTAACATTGTATAGGGGTGATGTTAGAAAAATAGTTCCAAAATTAAAAATAAAATTTGATAGGGTATTAATGCCGTTGCCAAAATCAGCAGAGGATTTTTTAGACTTAACAAAAAAAGTAATTAAAAAAAATGGAATAATTCACTTTTATACTTTTGCTCAAGAAAAAGAATTCAGAGATCTAAATAAAAAAATAAAACCCTATTTTAAAAAATTAAAAATTTTGAAAATTGTGAAATGCGGCGCTTATGCTCCGTTTACTTATAGGGTTTGTATAGATTTCAGAGTTCTTTAAATTTCAATAATCAGTCTTTTTTTCCCTTCAGGATAAACAATAACCTCTTCACCCTTTTTTAAGTTTAAAAATTCTATAATCTTTTTAGGCAATCTTATATCTAAAGTAGATCCTGCCTGGCCAATTTTAGTTCTAGCCATTATACCCCACAACCCCTTCTCTTTTGCTATTTTTGTAATTTTTTCATCTTCACTTTCATCAAAGAATTGCTCACCGCATTTATCACAAACCTCTGCCTCGAATTTACCTAAATCTTCACCTAATAAAAAATAGTCCGTTCTCTTTTTTTCCAATCTTCCTTCATTACACATATAACATTTTTTCATTTTGCTTAATTCCTCATCTTAACAGTTTTAATCAAATATAAATCATTTCCAATTATTTTATAAGCGATTTCATATTCCATATAGACCACCAAAAGACCGTCTGTTTGTTTATATTTTGATCCTCTTTTTATTGCTATTCTAATCTGTTCATCAGTTACTGCCCATAATTTTGCTTTCTCAGTAGCATGTTTTGTTTTTATTATCCTCAAATTAAACACCTAGTAAGTATTTATAATTATTAGTAATTATTACTTATATATAAACTTTTCTATTAATTTTAAAGTTCTTTAAGCTCTTCTTTCTTGCTAAACTTAACAGCACTAGGAGCTTCACCACCATGCCAGCTTAGCTTAGGCCTTACTCCAATAGGATAAATTCTTTCAGAATTATCATCTAATATAATTGCCGCGCCCTTCAAATTAGGCAGGCCATTCATATAATCCTCTATTTCAGCCAGTAAATAAGATTGCATCATTGAGTTTAGCGCTTCAATATCTGCTTTTGCAGTTAATCTATGACTCAATACTATATCTGACTGTGTTAAAACATCTTTATGAATCTCACCTGGTTGTTGTGTTGCCATAACTAAAGAAATTCCAGGCTGCCTACCTTCTCGTAGTAATTGTATTAATGCATCTGTCGCAGGAGTTGTTCCATGTTTTGGTAGAAATTCGTGTGCTTCATCTATCATCAACCATATCAAAGGTTTTTCTAATTCTTTTTCAACATCAATTAAATACCTTTGTGAAGTTTCTATATTTTCTAATTCTTCTAATCTTCTGGAAACAATTCTCTCAATTAATAGTTTCCTGGCGATTATACCCAAAACTAAAGACTTAATACTCCAGGCACCAGAAACTTGGGTATAAGCGCTAGTATCCAAAACAGAGATTTCTCCTCTTTTGATCAAACCACTTATTTCAGTTCCCTCCATACTAAACAAACCCCAACTATTGGCATTTACAAATCTGTTTTCAGCTGCATCTTTCACAGTTTGTAAAACTTTCTTGTTTTTTCTTATTTTGTCAATAATATCGTCAATATCGTACTTGTCCCTCATTTCTTCTCTTAATTCTTCAATACTTCTTTCAATTAAGACACCAATAGGGTCTGTTATCTTAACATCAAAAACATTACACCAATCACTAGCACCTAGTTCGCTAGTCTTTATAGAAAAAGAGTAATCCGCAGGCAAACCCCTTTCTTTATATTTATTATAATATCCTTCAGGAACATATAAATTAATATTCAAACTCTGTGGTTTCAGCTTCCATTGCTCTAATAAATGTTCATCTCTCTCGTTAGGGTATTTCATTGTCCAGAAAACACCCATAGTGTCAAACATCAATATTGCTAAATTTTTTGAAATATCTTCAGGTAATTTTGCCATTTCTTCTGCTATTACAGAAAGAGAATAGGACTTCCCGGATCCCCTCTTACCAGAAACTAGTATAACATGCGTTCTAGCAACATCTAATAAAACCCTATTGCTCAAAGAAACCGTTTCACCCATTCTTACATAGTGTTTTCCTAAAAAAATAGTTCCTTTAATACCTAATGCTTTCCTATCAGCATCTGTTCTTCCCACAATAATATCATAAGCCATTTTCCCTCTTTTTCTTTCCCGAGCTTTTTCCGCGAGCGCCTTTTCAAAAAGGGCCCTAAGAAATGCTCTTTTCTAGATACATAAAATATTTAAACTAATATAAAGCTTTTTATCCACTATGTCAGCATTATTATGGGCGATAATTGTAATTTTAGTAATAGTTGTTTTGTATGTTATTCTAGCATATAATTCTTTGGTTAGAATAAGAAACAGAACAGAAAATGCATGGGCTCAAATAGATGTTCAATTAAAAAGAAGATATGATTTAATTCCAAATTTAGTAGAAACCGTAAAAGGTTATATGAAGCATGAAAGAGGAACATTAGAAAGTTTAACAAGAGCAAGAACATCTTTAATGAACCCATCTTTAGCTAAAAAAGCGCAAGCTTCAAATCAAATCTCAGAAGCGCTAAAAACAATTTTTGCAGTAGCTGAAAACTATCCAAAATTAAAAGCAAGTAAGAACTTCTTACAACTGCAAGAAGAACTATCAGGAACAGAAAGCAAAATAGCATACTCTAGGCAGTTCTACAATGATTCAGTTTTAACCTTAAACCAGAAAGTTCAAACATTTCCATCTAAGATAATTGCTTCAATCTTTGGCTTTAATGGAAAAGAATACTTTGAAATTGAAGAAGAAGCAAAAAAGCCAGTTAAAGTTCAATTCTAATATAAAATGGATATATACAATGAGATATCAACAAATAAAAGAAACTCGGTTTTGTTAGTCTCATTATTCTTTGTAGCAATAATTCTTTTAGGTTTCGTTTTTGGTTATATCTTTTTTGATCCGTATTTGGGATTATTCTTTGCTTTCTTTATCTCACTAATATTCACTCTTATAAGTTATTATTCAGGTGACAAAATGATTTTAGCTATGACTGGAGCAAAAGAAGCCAGAAAACCAGAGCACACATATCTGATTAATACAGTAGAAGGATTATCTATAGCAGCAGGTATTCCAACACCAAAAATTTATGTTATAAATGATAGTGCAATTAATGCCTTTGCAAGTGGTAGAAGCCCCGAACATTCTATTGTTGCAGTAACAAGTGGAGCAGTAGGAAGATTGAATAGAGAAGAACTTGAAGGAGTATTAGCACACGAAATTTCTCATATTAAAAATTATGATGTTAGATTTATGATGCTGGTTGCAACTTTAGTAGGAATTACAGTTTTAATTTCTGATATGTTGTTAAGAAGTTTTTTCTGGTCTTCCGGAAACAGAGAGAATAGAGCAAATACCTTCATAATAGTTATTGGCTTAGTTTTGGCAATATTAACACCAATAATTGTTCAATTAATTAAATTTGCAGTTTCACGTAAAAGAGAATTTTTAGCAGATGCTTCTGGAGCCCTACTAACTAGATATCCACCAGGATTAGCTAATGCTTTGAAGAAAATAAGGGATGACAAAGAACCAGTAGTTGAGGTAGCAAACAGAGCTACAGCACACCTATTTATAGAAAATCCTTTAAGACATTTCAAAAAACACACTTCTAATATTTTTTCAACCCACCCAGATATTAATGAACGCATACTTAGATTAGAAGCTATGTAAAAAGTTAGAACTCAATATGAAATCTCTTAAAAAGGCATCAAACATTTTTAAAAAAGGAATTATTGGAATAGGAAACTTAGAATCATTTTCCCATCTCACAAATTTAAAATGCCCAAAGTGTAATTCAAAATTATATGAAATATTTTTAGCGGAAGGCGGATATCCACAGAATTATGTTTGTAGAAAATGTAATTATACTGGTTCTTTAGGTTTAAAGATTGACAAACGAAGAATAAAATAAAAATATCATTTTCTCAAATATTCAATCTCTTCCTCATCCAAATCTAATTCATCTATTTTTCTTCCAGATTTATAAATCAATTTAATATAGGGATAAACATCTTTTACAGCTCTTTTTACAGAAACGTGATTTTTCTCAGAAATTTTTTCACAAATACTAATTTTCTTCAAATTTTTCTGTTTAGCCCAGAATAATTTCAATAGTTTGCTACTTCTCCTATAAGAACTAAAATTAATATATTTATCCTCTTTAGACAAAGCAACCCCGGCAGTCATAAAAAAATTCCTATAAACCAAAAATCTCCAGTACTGCCATCTAATAATCCTCCCATTAAAAATGTCTGCCTTAGATAAACTTTCATAAGCGCTAAACAAATCTTTGTTTTTCAAGTATTGCAAAGGCAAATTCTCATCTATCCATAAAAAAGCCTCATCAAGATCAACATCAGTTTTTTCTATACTATTAACGACTTTGCCAATTTCTCTGCCTTTGAAGATTAGATTCAACGCCGTAAAAATTTCTTCTTTTTTCTCTCTGTCATCCAAACTTTCCAAACTTTCCTTGCCGAGTTCTTTATTTTTTGAGGTTAGATTCTGTAAGTCATTTATAGCAGCTCGTATATCACCAGAAGCTCTTCTAGATAATTCTTTTAAAGCAGCTTCATCATAAATTATATCTTCATTATCGCAAATTTTTTTCAAAATATTAAAAATGGTTAATGAATCAAAAGGGTCAATTTCTATCAAACCGCTTCTTTTTCTTAAAATAGAAATTTTTTGATTATAAGCATCAGTAGTAGTTATAACAATAGGCCACTTGCTTTCATTTAAAACATTAGCTAAGGCCTGAACACCCCCTCTGTCTTTAGTCCCACTTAATCCTTCAATATCATCTATTAAGATTATCCTTCCCCTACCAAATAAACTTCCCTCTAAACTGCTCGGTTTAACAATCAAATCAATATTATTTTTATTTCTATAATCAGATCCATTTATTTCAAAAACATCATAGTTTAATTCATCAGCTAAAGCATAAACTAAACTAGTCTTACCTGAACCAGTGGGACCATTCATTATAACGGGTTTTTTCTCTAAAATTAATTTTTTCAGCATTAATATTTTTTCTTTGCTAACAAAAACCTCATCTAATTTTCTGGGCCTATATTTTTCAGTAAAACTCATTTTCCATATAAAACAACAGCAGCTAATAAAGACTCTAATTGTAGATATTCATCTGAACCCTCAACCATTCTAAACTCGACTTCACCACATTTTTCAATCAAAGTCAGTTTTTTTTCGTCTTTTATGTCCAAATTTAAAATTTCTTTTTGTATCTGTTTGATTACATCCAATCCGCTTAACCCGTGTTTTAGCATAGTATCTAACAATTTATCCCTAGACTTAATGAAATCACCACTAACAGCAAACTCTAAAACTTCTTTTACTTCTTTGGGTCTTGCAGCTGAAACTAAACTAAAAACTAAATCTTCTGTTATAATCTTATTCAAAGAAGCACAGCTTTGTAGTATATTTATTACCCTTCTAACATCACCATCAGAAATATCATAAAGTGCATCACTTATTTTTTCACTAATAGTTAACCCTTCTTCTTTCTTTATTTTTTCAATGACTTTTTTTATTCCTTCTTTGTCCAAAGGCCTAAATCTAAAAACGCTGCATCTTGATTGTATGGGATCTATTAACTTAGATGAATAATTACAGCTCAAGATAAATCTAACATTATCAGTAAAATTTTCCATAGTTCTTCTTAATGCTTGTTGAGCCTCTTTAGTTAACGAATCACATTCATCTAAAAAAATTAATTTAAATGGAACATCACCAATTGCTCTTGTTCTAGCAAAATCTTTTATTACTCCACGAATAATATCAATACCCCTCTCATCAGAGCTGTTTAATTCTAAAAAATTCTCTCTCCATTTATCACCAAATAATTCTTTGGCAACAACTAAAGCAACTGTAGATTTACCAATTCCGGCAGGCCCGGCAAATAATAAATTAGGAATATTCTTGTTTTTAGTCATAGCCTCTATTCTTTCAATTATCTTATCCTGCCCTATTACTTCTTTAAATAATAAGGGCCTAAATTTTTCAGTCCATATTCTTTGCATCGTCTTTAAGAAAATTAGTTTCTTTAAATATATTTATATTATAAAAAAGCAGAATTAATTAACTATTTTACAGGCTTAATATCCTTTTAACTCTAAATATTCTCTCAGTTTTAAACTTAATAAACTCATTAATTCAGGATCATCTTTTCCATAAACGTCTGGTATATCCAAGGTAGTAACTTTTCCAGCCTCTTGCCCATATTTTTCAGCTAACTCATCTATCATCCATCTATTCATTACAAGTATTTCATCAACACTATCGCAAAGTTCTCTACTTACTCGTCTTCCTTTTTCACTAGGCTCAAAACCAGCAGATAAAACTACTTTTCCTCTTTTAGAATAAAGATCATCAGTAACTTTATAGCCACCTTTCTCTAGTAATTCTCTAAAAACTCTTTCAGCAGTCGGACTTCTATTTTCATTTGCAAAACAAACAAATAGAAATTTTCTTTTTTTCATGATTTACTCTACTTTAGCTCCAACTTCAATATCCTTATCAACAGTTAATAAAGAAATCTTTCCTTCAAAAACTCCAGCTAATAACATGCCTTGGCTCTCAACACCTCTTAAAACAGCTGGCTCTAAATTCCTCACAACAATAACTTTTTTCCCTATTAACTCGTTTTCTTTATAATGGTTTTTCAATCCAGCGACCAACTGTATATCGTGTTCTCCTTTTCCTAAGTTAATATCCAAAATTAATAATTTATCTGCTTTGGGATGTTCTTTCATGGCTTTTATTTTTCCAACTCTTAAGTCTATTTTCTTGAAATCATCAAAACTAATCTTGTCCATTTTCAATTATACCAATCATAACACCATCAATATTATTTATATAATTATCTCTCTTTCTTTTTATTCCTGTCAAACAAGGAAGATCAAAACCATTTCCAAAGGTTTCATAGAATTCTACCAGCCCCGCCACCAAATTACCCAAGAGAGTAAGTCCCATCTCTTCTACTTGTGCCATAATCTTGTCTAATAAGTCATCTCTTTTCTTCTTTAACCCAATAAGGCAAGGAATATTTGGAACTTTTCCATAAGTTTCATAAGAACCAATCAATCTATAAATATTTCTTTCTAACGTTTCTATATCAACATCAAATGAAACATCAACAGACATTATTCAACCTTCTTAAACAATATCTCCCCCTTTTTTATTTTTCCTTTTTTTAATAAATTGACCTTACAATCATTTAAACTTTCAATCTTAAAACCAATTTGTTTGCTTATTTTTTTACAAGATTCAGGTATGAAACTATATAACAAAATAGAAACTATTCTTAAACTATCTAAAACACCATATAAAACAGTTTCCCTGTTTTTTTCATTTTCCCATGGTTTTTCTTTATTAATATACCTATTAATTTCCTGAACAAGTTTCCAGATCTCGGCTAAAGCGGTAGTCAATTCATAATTTTCCATTAATTTTTCTATTTTATCAATATCAAATTTTAATTCATTTTTTCCATTTGGAATTTTTCCATCAAAATATTTTTCCACCATGGTTAAACTTCTACTAACCAAATTTCCTAAATCGTTTGCTAGTTCATTATTTAATCTGTCTTTCAAAGCTTCCTCAGAGAAATCTCCATCTTGGCCAAAAGGAATTTCTCTAATTAAGAAATATCTTAAGGGATCTGTTCCATAAGTTTTTGCTAGTTCTATGGGGTCTATTCTTATTCCAGCAGCCTTACTTAATTTCTGACCCTTTAGATTTATAAAACCATGAACTACTATTCTCGGTATCTCTAAATTCAATGCTTTTAATAATGAAAACCAAATTATGGTATGATGGAAAACTATGTCAACACCAATTAAATGCGTAGCAGGCCAAAAAGCTTTATATTTTTTATCGGGATAACTAATGGTAGTTAAGTAATTATTTAATGCTTCTATCCAAACAAACTCGGTCAAGTTTTTATCAAAAGGTAAAGGAATACCCCAGTTTACTTCTTTTCTACTTATACTTAAATCTCTTAAAGGTTGTTTTAGTTTATTCAGTATTTCTTTTCTTTTATTATCGGGCCATATGCAATTGGGATTATCATTAATATATTTGATTAGAAAATCTTGGTATTTATTTAACTTAAAAAAGTAACTTTCTTCTTTTATAATTTCAACAGGTTTTTTATGAACAGGACAATTTCCATCAATTAAATCTTTTTCTGTATAATAAGTCTCGCAATCAACACAATAAGGTCCTTCATAATATCCTTTATATATCTCTCCTTTTTTGTATAATTGATCCATAATATATTGGGCTACTTTCTTATGTCTTTCTTCAATTGTCATAATAAAATCATCATATAAAATGTTTAACACCTTGCACAATTCCTTAAAACCCGCAGAAATTTCTGTAACAAATTCTAATGGCGTTTTGCCTGCTTTTTCAGCAGCTCTTTGAATTTTTAAGCCGTGACAATCCGTGCCAGTAGAAAAATGGACTTTGAAACCTTCCAATTTCCGCCATCTCGCTATTACATCTGTACAAATTTTCTCATATCCATGGCCCAGGTGAAAACGTGACGATGGATAATCTATAGCCGTGCTTACCTGAAAATAATTTTTCTTAGTCAACTTTTAACCTTCTTAAACCACCATTAGTTATTAGGTAATTTATCTTATTATTGATAGCTTCTTAACCTTATTTAAATCTTTTACTCTTTTCGGAGCTACGGTAATATTCGATTAATTTATATATTCTTTATTTTTCCAAATCATTATGAAACTTAAATTAATAACAGTAATACTAGTCTTAATAATTCTAGGAGGATGCAAAATGTCAGAAAGTAATAAAGTTTTATTACAAACAACAGAAGGAAACATAAGTATAAGGTTATATGATGATATGCCCACCACGGCCGACAATTTCAAAACTTTAGTAAAACAAGGCTTCTATAATGGGGTTATTTTTCACAGAATCATTGATAATTTTATGATACAGGGAGGAGATCCAACCGGCACAGGAACCGGTGGACCAGGTTACACGATTAAAGATGAATTTACTCATAAAGGCGGAAATAAAAATAATAGAGGAACTATCTCTATGGCTAATGCTGGTCCAAACACAGGAGGAAGCCAATTCTTCATTAATTTAGTGGATAATAATTTTCTAGATCAGAAACATCCGGTTTTTGGTGAAGTAGTAGAAGGAATTGAAGTAGTTGATGAAATAGCAAAAGTAAAAACAGATACTAACGATAAGCCAATAAAAGAAGTAAAAATAATAAAAGCAGAATTAATAAATTAGATTACGCCAGCCGGGAATCGAACCCGGATCCAAAGCTTTTTCCAATTTTCTTTTCTAAGGTTTTCTTGCAGGTTGATAAGGATGCAATCCTTATTTGGGAAGCTTCGATACTAAACCGTTATACTACTGGCGTATATTTCTCTCTATAAGAATAAACTATAAAAACCTTCTCCAAAACCCATCACCACATTTATAAATACCCCCATTATCGTAGCCAGAAAATGCAAGGTTTATTAAAAAGATTAAGAAGATTTGTAACAGCAGGTTTAATCACAGTAGCAACTAGTTGCTCTTCTTTAAAACCAGCAATAGTAGAATCAGATTTAGAAAAGGCAGTTCAAATATACTCTCAAAAAGCGGAGTCTGAAACAAGACCAATTACAGAAAAGAAATCAACTTTAGAAATTGAACAAGAAAAAGCAAAGTCAACTCTTCTTTTGCATTATCTTGAAGATCCGCTTCCAGAATCTATTTCCACTTTAGATATAAATAAAAAACAAAAAACACTATCAGATATTTTA
>ERZ1292623.2715-Hain-H51-01um-R1-2715-length-15585-cov-5_pt1 | contig 15585 bp, 15 predicted proteins | sample MGYA00564398_ERZ1292623 | MGnify/ENA primary metagenome ERZ1292623 (study PRJEB36523, sample SAMEA6512633) | groundwater metagenome | collected 2019-01-07 | study: AquaDiva: Metagenomics assemblies of 32 groundwater samples | reverse complement strand
TGCCTTCATTCGCCCCTTTGATATGAGCGAGATATTCGGAGACACGAGAGAACTCCGGAGGATACTGCAGTTTCAGATAATTAATCTCTCTGCTTGTTACATACACCCGATGCAAAGAGATGAGCCATCCCGCCAGAAATACGCCGGCCATGAGGAAAATATATGACGTCTGGGAATCGAATGTCAGAAACGCCATAGCCCACCCAACGTTCGGCTTTTTGGCGAAAACGATATCAACCCAGCCCTGAAAGAAAGCGATAACCATGAACGCGCCGAACAAGATATTGAGAATCACGAACTTGAACCAGAGCAGAAAATGATACCGTTCCGGGTCCTTCTTGTGCAGAAGGGCAAGCGGCCGTTTGCGTGACATGGAAATTCTCCCTATAACTCAAACAACATCTAATCTCTTTCTACAAGAGAATACGTATGCCTGTCAATCTCCGCAGAAAGAACAACGCCGTGAACCTTGACGTACGACGAAAAAAGTATTTATATTACGACAGAAGCCAGTACCGTTACATAGGTCATCGGGAGGTGGCATTATGAGAAAACTCTCGGCTATTTCCGCCCTTTTCGCGATCATCTTGTTCTGCCCTGTAAGTATGGCCGGTGAATCTCCGCATGCGAGTTTTTCGCCAGTCGTTAAAAAAGTTTTGCCGTCGGTCGTAAAGATCGAGGTGTTCAAGATGGCTGCGAGCAACTCGGAGAGAAGCGGCCTGCAATTGCAGCTGCCGCCGGATTCAATGCTCCATAAATTTTTTGAAAAGAAAAAGCCGGCAGCCCCAGTGGAAAAGCCGAGGAAAAAACTTTTCTCACGGGGGTCAGGATTCATCATCGACAAGAGCGGATATATTCTCACGAACCACCATGTCATCGCCGACGCAGGGTCCGTGGAAGTCATTTTTGAAAACAATACCCGAGCTGTCGCGGAAATCGTAGGGTTCAGTAATGAAGTCGATATCGCGCTCCTCAAGGTCAACCCCCAGCGACATCCACTCCTGCCAGCCGTCCTTGGAAATTCCGAGGCTGTTGAGATCGGCGATTGGATGATCGCTATCGGAAATCCGTTCGGCGTCGGGACATCGGTGACACTCGGCATTATTTCCGGCCTCAACCGGAATATCGGTCCTCCTGTGAATTACCTTCAGACCGATACCCCGATAAACACCGGGAACTCCGGCGGACCGCTGTTCAACGCATCCGGAGAGGTCGTCGGAATCAACACGGCAATTTTCTCGCCATCTGGCGGAAGTGTCGGTATCGGATTCGCGACGCCGTCCAATCTGGCATCGGTTGTCGTCGATGAACTCCGCACGTACGGGCGCGTTCGTGAAAAATGGCTCGGCATCGCGGCGCAAGGGGCAAGTGGAGACGATCCTTCTGCGACGGAGGAAGAAGAATCTCTCGGCGTTCTCGTCAAAAGTGTCGGGGCGCAAAGTCCGGCAAAAGAAGCGGGTATGAAACCGGGTGATTCCATCGTCTCGTTTAATGGACAAACCGTGCGGAGCACGAGAGACTTCAAGGCCGCTCTCTTCTCTGTAAGGATCGGCGAGACAGTAAACATCACAGTCCTTCGAAATAGCCAAGAAAAGATTCTCCGGGTTGAGATGAAGGCGCGTCCAGAACGGCCAGCGCAATAGAATATATTTAGAGAATGCTGCGATATGCGGCATTTTTTCTTTTTTCCGGACACGACTATATACGCGCGCAACGAATGCTTTTGATTGCGATTACCCCTCGTGTGCTATAGGATTGCAGCAGACACTGCCGTGCGAGGGTTTAATGCTCCGGGCGTTCTTTGCCAGCAAAAAGTGGTTCTTGTGGGCATATGGCGGAGGTACAGTGCTTTTCTTGCTTCTGTACGCGCAAGTCTCTGTCTCTGTGAAATTTAACGAGTGGTACGGCGGCTTTTACGATATCTTACAAAAGACCGGCGAGCACACCTTTGATGATTTCTATCAAAAACTCGTCGAATTCACGTGGCTTGCGATTCTGGCGATTATTATAGCCTCGATCACTAATTATCTGACACGCTTGTATGCATTTTATTGGCGCAAGGCGATAACGTTTGACTACATCCCCCGCTGGCGCACCGTGGAGAAAGAACTTGAGGGTGCCTCCCAGCGTATTCAGGAAGACGCGAGAGCATTTGCAAAAATCGTGGAATCGTTGGGACTTAAGACTATCCGCGCCCTTATGACGCTCGCTGCATTCTTGCCGATCCTTTGGGCATTGAGTGAGGGCATCACTATCAAATTCCTGGAAGGAGTTCCGGGGTCCCTGGTGTGGACAGCGCTTCTCGTAAGTCTCGGCGGAACAATTATCTCATGGTTCGTGGGCATTAAACTGCCGGGGCTTGAATACAACAACCAGCGGGTAGAAGCGGCATTCCGAAAAGAGCTCGTCTATGGCGAGGACGACAAGGCGCACCATGCGTCATTCGAGACCCTCGCGGAGCTTTTCACGGGCATCCAATTCAACTATCATCGCCTGTTTCTCCATTACGGCTATTTTGATCTCTGGGCGAACCTGTACAACCAGATCATGGTCGTCGTACCGTTCGTCATCGCCGGTCCAGCGCTTTTTTCAGGAGCAATCACGCTGGGAACCTTGATCCAAATTTCAAACGCCTTCGGGAAACTTGAAAACAGCTTCGGCATCTTCATTGACAACTGGACGACCGTCACGGAGCTGCGGAGCATCTGGAAGCGCCTGCGCGAGTTTGAGACGAATCTCCTCACGCATGCCGTTAGCGCAAAAAGTTAAGGTATATGAAACGCCCGCGCATACAGTGCCGGGTGTTTTTTGTTTTATGGGCTCGCACCATCTGGTGCGAGCCGTTTCGCTATAAAGCGACATGGCATTAAGACGTATCGTTGTATACCGTGTGATATACTTAAAAAACGCTATGCATCTTTATCAAGAAAAAAAATTCAATATACCAAATCTGAAGGGGCTCTCGCAAAAACAGCTTGAAGTCCACCTGGGACTCTACGCAGGCTATGTAAAGCACGTGAATCTCCTGCGGGAGAACATTGCGGCACTCGAGAAAGAAGACAAAGAAAAGCACGCGTATACGATTGCCGAGCTGCGGCGGCGTTTCTCGTTTGAGTTTGACGGCATGCGCATGCACGAATACTACTTTGAGACGTTCGAGAAGGGACCCGTTTCGGCAGATGCCGCAGGGGCTCTCGCGGAAGCAGTTTCTTCAAAATACGGCTCATGGGAACAATTCATCGCGCACTTCACCGCAGTTGGCATGACACGCGGCATCGGGTGGGCAGTGCTCTACTGGGACCCACGCGGAGAGACACCGCACGCATCCTGGGTGAGCGACCATGAACTGGGGCACCTTGCGGGACTTCCTATTATCCTCGCCATGGATATGTGGGAACACGCCTATATGGTTGACTACACGCCTGCCGAAAAATCAAAATACATCGCCGCGTTTCTTGAAAACACGAACTGGAGCGTCGTAGAAAAACGATTCGCAGAATCCTGCCGCTGAAAAAGAAAATACGAGTGCGTGGGCACTTGAGTAATAACTATACGACCGTCAAGTTATTACTCAGGTGCTTTTTTATATACAAGGAACAAGAGTATCGCGTATGCGGCATATGCCGCAAAAAGAAGCCATGCGGAGAAGTGCGGAATGGCGATGGACGCGAACGGGAGCGAATCAAAAAAAGAAACAACGGAAAGTTCATACTGGAGCAACCCGTACGCGATAAATGCAAATGGCGCCGCGAGCGCGGCGTGGATGAGGCCGAGCACGCCCGTCAGGAACCCGAAAAACATCGTCGCCGGAACAAGTACGAGTATAAGCAAGTTCACGGGCAGCGCGACAACGCTCAACATGCCGCTCGTATATAAAAGAAGCGGCAAGACAAAAAGCTGGGTCGCAATGGTCGCAGTCGCATATTCCCGGACCTGCCACGTGGTCGGAAGAAAATTGAGATGTTTCTCGATAAGCGGCGCGACATAGAGAAGTCCGACCGGTGCGGCAAATGAGAGCTGGAATGACGGGTCAAAAACGAGAATCTGCGGATTGTGGAGAAGCATAAGAAACGCGGCCGCAAAGAGTGCTTGCGTAATGGCGTACACGCGCCCCGTCGCGCGGGCAAGAAGCACGAGAAGCGCCATAATGGCGGCACGAACGACAGTCGCCCCCGCCCCCACCATGAGCACAAATCCGACAATCGTTGCAGAGGAAAGAAAGAGTGCCATGGTGCGCGGAAGAAACGACGCAACGCGCCCGACGGCTTCCGCAAGAATGGTGATGTTGTATCCCGAAAGTACGACGATATGGATAATTCCGACAGTGCGAAACGCATCCAGCACATCCTCGCCGAGGCCTCGCTTTGCGCCGAACACCATCCCGCCGACGAGCGAGGCATGCGGCTCCGGAAGCACGCGGGAAACAGAGCGCATAAGCGATTGTTTTATTGAAAAAAGCGCCGCCTGCGCCGGGTTGCCCCCTCCTTCTCCCGTGCGGACGAGCTCGGGATAAAACATCCGATACCCGATGCCATCTTTCCGCAAATACGACACGTAATCAAACTCACGTCCGGTATCGCCTGAAGAAAAATTCTGGGGCTTCCCCAGCTTTCCGCGCACGGTGACGATATCGCCATATTGAAATGCGGGATAGTGCTCCGTAATAACGAGTATTTTTCCACTCGCGGACACAACCTCCTCGCCGCTTCCGAGCTCTTCCGCGCGGACAACAAGATTCGTGTGGGTCTCTCTTACATCCGGTTCGTCAACCACGACGCCGCGAAGCACCACAGTGCTTCCGACTGCATTCTCAAGCGGTTCCGACTGATGCCTCACAGCGCTCATGTCATAGCGCAGTATGCCGAATGCGGATGACAGCAATACAATCCCCGCCACGCCAATATACGATATTCTCATGTTCTTGAGAACATAAGAATATCGTATGAATAAAAACAGCGCACCGAGGGCGAATAGGAAAACCGGAAACGAAACTCCGAAATCAAAAAACGAGCGGAACGCTATCCCGCCCGCAAAACCCAAAAAAAACAGTGCGAACACCCTATTCATAACAAACCGCCCTGCTTTGTCTTTTTATCTCCTTCATCCATCGCCTCGTTTGAGAGCGCATCGGCGTCCTTGTTTTTTTCGCGGGGGATGTGGGTAAATGTGATGTCGGGAATGTCGGAAACTTTCATGTTCCAGACTTTTATGAACTGCGGGAAAAGCGTCTCCTCTTTAATTTGATATTTTCCGGAGAGTTGGCGCGCGACAAGCTCGCTGTCGGTTCTCACCTCAATCGGCATGTGTTTTAATTTTTCTTTTCCAAACATCTTTTTGAGCGCCTGAAGCCCGAGGATGATAGCCTGGTACTCCGCCCAGTTGTTCGTCCTCACGCCGAGCGGCTCCGCGATTTTTTTAAGCACATGCCCCGACTCGTCCGTAATGAACACCCCCGCTCCAGCAGGTCCGGGATTGCCGCGAGCACCGCCGTCAGTGTATAAAATTATCTTTGATGACATGTTTTTTAATATAAAGTATGAACTTCCGCAATCCGGAGCATTGTTTACACCTGTATTTCTAAAATACGGAGTCGGATTTCCGCACGCCCGCGGAATACATTCTGCTCTATATGCGCTGAAACCGTGATGCGGGCACCCGGCACAATATTCCCCATATCCCATTTGCCGTCCGAAAAGAAATCAACCGCGCGCACAGGCACTCCCTCGTCCGTCTCCAAAACAAGCATGAGGTGATTTTTCTCCTTGCCAAAGCGGGATACTCCGCGGACCGGCACGTTTTCAAATAAAAATATCGGTTTGGGATTCCCCGTGCCGAACGGAGCAAGCGCGCGAAGACGGCCCCAGTTCTCTTCCGTCACCTCGCGGAGCGGGAGCTTCACGGGTTCGGACATGGCTGCCCTTTTTTCCGCGGCTATATCCATATGTTCGCCGCTCTCTCTCATTGCGTCAAACGCCGAGAAAAGCGCCTCTTCAAGAAAATGAATTTTATCATCGGGGATGGAGAATCCTCCAGAGCCCGCATGTCCCCCGAAATCACTGAACGATTCGCGCGCACGCTCCATGAGGCGCACGAGATTCACCGTATCGGAGCGGCACGAACCCTTGAGTACGTCACTTTCTCCCCGTCCCCATAAAAATACGGGGCGTTTGTAGCTCTGGCAGAGCGTGTTCGCCGCAAGACCCAAGACTCCCGGCTGCCAGCGCGGATTCCCCATGACGATGACCCGCTCTGGCTCTTTTTCTGCAAGCCGCGCGTGTGCCTCTTTCATAATATTCGCGACAAGCCATTTGCGCTTGGTATTCAAGTCTTCAAGGTGCGCGTACGTCCGCGCCGCCGTGTTCTCGTCTCCGGCGGAAAGAAAATAAAATCCGTGTATCGGGTCATCCATCCTGCTTGCGGCGTTGATGCGCGGACCAATAACGAATCCGATATCGTCTTCGGTAAGATACCGCTGGTCAACGGAGAGATTCCGGAAGAGCTTCATGAGCCCGTGCCGAGGGCTCTTGCGAAGCACTTTGAGGCCGTAGTACGCAAGCGCCCTGTTCTCGCCGGTAAGCGGCACCATGTCGGAAACCGTCGCGATCGCGACCATATCAAGGAGCCATTTCTCCCACCCCTCCGGCACGGAAAACATACCGAGCTCGCGGCCGCGCGTAAGAAGCGCTTGCACGAGCTTGAACGCAACACCAGCTCCGCAGAGATGCCGATACGGGTAGGTATCATCTTCGCGGTTCGGATTTATGACCGCACATGCGGGCGGCAATTCGTCACGCACGACGCCATCCTCGCCCGCTTGCTGATGCGGCAGATGGTGGTCGGTTACGATGACATCAATGCCCGCTTTCTGCGCCATTGTAACTTCTTCAATATCGGAGATGCCGCAATCCGCGGTCACGATAACACGTGCGCCTTCGCCCGCGAACTTCATGATCGCTCCGGTATTGAGCCCATATCCTTCGCGGTGCCGATGGGGAATATAATTTTGGAAATTGGTATACCCGATTTTTTTGAAGAAATCGTGAAGAACGACCCCTGCCGGAGTGCCGTCAGTGTCGTAGTCGGTGTAGATGACAATATATTCGTCGCCTTGAATAGCTTTGAGTATCCGCGAGACCGCCGCATCCATATCCTTGAGGAGAAACGGATTATGGAGATGAGTGCCGTAATCCGGGTTCAAAAATGCCGCAATTTCTTCGTCGCGGGAAATCCCCCGTTGTTCAAGCAGGGTTTTTATAAGCGCTTCGGACATGCTGAAGAGTATACCATGCGCGCCTTGCGCTCGACTGAGCGGCCATTCGCCGCTATCCGCTTACCGAATAGCGTATGTGATCGTCACGTAGGAGGTTATGGTGTTTTCCCCGGAAGGGATCTGTTGCGCTTCCACCGCCCCGCCCCTGCCGAACGCTTCCGTTGAGAGCGAGAAGTCTTTGGCAAAGATCGGTACGCCGCCGCCCTCGCTAAAACTCACTATTTTCACGAGACGCACGTCTAGGTCGCGTGCGAGAGTGCGCGCTTTTTCTTCAGCATCGGTAATCGCTTTCTTCCGCGCGTCGCGCAGTACCGTATCCTCGTCTTCGACGACAAAATCAATGCTGCTTATATTCATCGCGCCGAGTGCGCCGATCTGAGCAAGCGCATCACCCACCGACTCGTCATTTTTCATCTTCACTTGTATCCAGTGCGCAACTTCATAACCGGCAAATACCCGCTCCCCAGGCACAGGGAACCCGTCTTGATTCTTTGTTTCGCGATATTCATATCGCGGAGAAATGGAATAACTCGTAGTCTTGATGTTTTTCTCTGGGATATCCATGTCTTTGAGCGCGTCGAGTATCGCATTCATTTTTGTCGTATTCGCTTCCTGCGCCCTGGTAACCTCTGCCGCCTCTTCGATCACTGCAAAGGAAAATCGCGCGGTGTCGGGAATAACCATAACCTCTCCTTTTCCGGAGACGGAAATCGTATTGCGAAACTCGATTCCTTGCCCGACGAATTTCCACGACTGCACCTCGCCGATGGATTGCGTAAGGAAGAGAAGAATCGCCGAAACGATGAGCGCAATACCGGCCCAAAATACTACGGCGATGTTCTTGTCTATATATTCTTTGAATGGAGGCATATATATTCTTTAGTTATCCTGTAATACATTTCATTGTATCAAAACTCATTGTATCAAAACCAACCACTGAGGCTACTCCCCATCTGACAAGCGCGCTAAAAATCCCACTATAAAAAACGTCGCAAGGCCCGTAACCGCGAGCTCCGCAAGCGGACTTATGCCGAGTCCGAACACCGTTGGCATTGCTTTTGCATACGACCACTTTAAAAGCAGGTACAACCCTTTATATTCAATGCCTATGGCAAAAAGAACGCCGAGAGAGATCGTGAACGCGCACATGCGGAACGAGAGCGCGCGTATCCAGAAAAAATCTTTGAAGAAAAATCCCCCGAGTATATAAATGGCGAAGAGATACAGGGCGTCTCCTGCTGACGCTCGCAACATCAAACGGATATAGTCTCTTTCGTCAAGCCACTGCCTCTCGTAGAGATACGCCCCGTGAAGCACCTCCCAGAAAAAATTAAGAAAGAAACTGACGACGACAACGCCGGCAGAGAGCGCCATGATTTTTTGAGCTTTACTCATGAACTGTTTCTGTGATACGGTAATTCTATCATGGATACCGGGGCATCTAAAAAACCATATCTAAAACAGGTGACCGAATTTTATTTCGCCCCGATCTGGCAGTCGTTCTTCACGATCTTGTATCTCGTATTCTTCTTTTATTTCGCCGTTTTCCATTCCGGAAAACTATTCCTCGCCGCGAAATTCATTATCTATACGCTCAAGAACTCCGCGTCACTCGCAGGGCTCGACAATCTCTTCTTCGGCGTCGCGTTTCTCACGAGCCTCATCATCCCATTCTCGGTCAGCGTTTATGCGATATTTCTCCTCTTCGAAATATGGGGGCTCTCCACATGGAGTGCGTGGCGAAAAGTGCTCATGACGTTCGCGGTCATCGTCATTGTGCCGTCGATCATCGTCCTTATGGACGAAATCATCAGGGCTGTCGGCGGGCGGTCCGAACTTGCAGAGTTCGTGGCGCTAAACCGGCTAAATCTGTAAGCCAAGAGGTCTCCGTTATTTTAAACGGCGCGCGTGTTGCACCACGCGCGCCGTTTATGTATCATACGCAAAGATTTTTTCAAATCAAAGAGGCCGCCGTGAGAAAGACCGTTATCGGTGTCATCGGAGAAGCCGGAGCCGGGAAAGAAACATTCGCGCGGGTGCTCATAGCGCGCATCACGCATCTGGGCGTCTTTCATACGACATTTTCGAACACCCTTGTAGAGACTCTCAAGGCATGGAACATCGCCCCGACGCGCCCCAACTGTCAATTGCTTGCGCAAGTGATGAACAAAGGATTCGGAGACGGCACACTTACCCGTGCGGCGCTTCATCAGGTACAAGCGCGGGACGAGAGAATCATCATCGTTGACGGAGTCCGATGGCAGGCCGATTTCGACGGACTTAAGGCGCTCGCGAAGGACCATACGGAAGTGATCATGGTGTATGTCACCGCAGATCCCAAAATTCGGTTTGAGCGCCTTACGGTGCGAAACCAGCGGCCGGGAGAGACCGGGCTTACGTGGGAACAGTTCGTGCGGGAGAGTGAAGCGCCGAACGAACAACTCATCGGAACATTGGGAAATATGGCAGACTTCGAAATCGAGAACAACGGCACGCTGAAAGATTTCGAGCGCCGCGTAGTAGCATTTCTCGACACATATATGTGGCGTTAGAGATGCGTTTAACAAAAAGTCCCCGATGGGGACTTTTATTTTTCCTAGCGAGCCCACACGATTACATACTATGCACGTCGGCTATGATAAGTTTATGGTCCGAACCGCACTGCTCTTCAAAAACGCTGGTAGAGGAAACTATCGCGTCCTCCGGCAGAAGAATGTGGTCAAACTGAAAATCTGCAGCTCCTTCCACGGCGCAAAACGTCGTACGGCCTCTGAACATGTTCCGAAGTCTGAATTTCGAGAATACGCGTTCAAATTCTTCGCGCTCGTCCATGAGAAGCTCGCGAAATTGGAGCCCGAACCACATGAGCCCGATGAACCGCTGATACCATGTCTCTCCGTAGATGTTGAGGTCGCCCGCGATAATATTCTTCCCGTGCGCAGAGTGGCGGAGCACCCGGAGAAACTGCGTAAGCCGATTCCGCGGCCCCGTACCAACCTCGAGATGAACATTAAAAATCCTGACGCGGTCTTCCTGGGTAAGCACATCAATATAGTGTGATTCCAGATGCTCCTCCAGGCGGTGCCACACACTGCTGAAAAAAGACCTCCATCCCCGGCCTTCATTGCCACGGATTTTTTTATGACGGATAACGGGATATCTCGAGAGTATGACGAGGAAACATTCTCCGTGTTCCGCGCATCGCATGCCGCGAGCGACTGCGTGCGCATACCCCGTATCGTCCCGCCCCAGAAGCTCTCGGAGAACAGGGTCTGGAACTTCCTGAAGGCAGATGACATCGGCGTCCTGTGCCAATAAAAAATCCGCAATCTTCGCGGGAGGTGTGGCGTTCCGATTGAACACGTTCCAGCTTACGACCCTCACGATACTTTGCCGCCCGTCCGCAGTATCTCTCAAAAACTATACCACAAAAAAAGCGGCGTTTATGCCGCTTTGATACTCGTTATGCGAATTGTTTCACGATGTGCCAGACGAACTTAACGCCGAATCCCGGACCGACGCCGTACTCCTGCGCGTCGTCTCCCATGAGGATCGAATTATCGACGAAAAACCAATCTGTTTCTCCTTCCAAAAAATTAAAGAGGAACACGAACGGCGCCGTGTGATACGCTTTTTTCGGCGTGTAATTCACAAGATCGCAGTCGTCTCCCGCATGCGCCTCATCCACTTTATTCAACTGCTCAATAGAAGGCAGCAGGACTATTTTTTCCGCAGACAGCCTCGCGGCTTCCCACGCGCGGTTCTCACTTTCGGGTCCATACACGCCGACTTTAAGGAAATCCGGGCCGAAGTCTTCCGTGTTCCCCAAGGTACCGACAGATACGATTGCATCCGGTTTGAATTTCTTCTCGCCGAAAGCGATCGCTTCCGCAAGAATGAGACGGCCTTCGGCATCCGTGTCGGTGATTTTCACTGTCTTCCCGCCGTATGCACGGACAATTGAGCCAGGAAGCATCGCGCGGCCGCCGATCATGTTTTGGACGATGGGCGCAAGCGCTATGATCTCGACGGGCAAGTTGAGTTCCCGTGCTAAAAATGGGATTGCGAGAACAGTCGCCGCCCCGGCCATGTCATAGTGCATGTAATCATATTCCGAAGCACCCTTGAGATCGTACCCGCCAGTGTCAAAGAGAACGCCTTTTCCGGTCAGTACGACCTTCCGAACTCTCTTTTGCCGCTCCGTCTTAGGCTTATAGTGCAATTTCAGGAGACAAGGTTCATGCGCACTTCCGGCATGCACGGCATTCATCAGATTGAATCCGTGCGCCTTAAGTGCATCTCTGCCCCACAGCACATGCGCCTTCATCCCCTGAGGACTTCCGATCGCTTGCCACCGCTTCGACGGCTGCGGAATCGCATGCGAACCAAGAATTTCCGAAATGAAACAAAGGGGCGTCTTGAGGTTCGGCGGCATCTCGATCAGCCGGCGCGTTTTTGCGATATGGAGGCCGAAGGCCTCGCCGTCCGAGATGGCGGTCTTGAAAAAACCGTCAAGCGCCCGATCTGGCTCTCCGAAAAAGACAAACGTTACTTCCTTGATGCCGGATTCTTTCTCGGCTTTGAAATCTTCATACGGACTATTCGCGTACACCGCCGCTTCAACGATGGTTTCCACGAAGCTGTACAAATGCCCGCGCTGTTCATCGTCTTTCACATTCCGCGGAGAGAATCTGTCGGGAAGAACGATTGCCACTTTCTCATGGTGCTCGGCGCGGATGCGACGAGCGGCAAGCTTCGTGTGGCAGAACACTTCCCGGAGAAAATTGGGGCCGCTCATCACGACCTCTTTCTTCTTTCTCCACGGATATTCGATATACACAAGCCCGGCATGGTACACAGCCCCGTCCCGAGCAATCGACTGAAGTGTCGCGACTTCGTCGCCTTTTGTTTTGATGGCGTCAATAGCCTTACGGCGCAACTCAAGCTCCGGAAAACGCAGCGCAACCTCCGGGTCTTCCTGTCCTTCAAATCCGAATACAAGGACGACAGTGTCCGGTCCGAGCGCAAAGCTGTCAAAGGGCTGGAAGTAGAATTCTATGCCGTTTTTGGACATAGCCACACCCCGCACATCCACACGCGTCTCTCTGCATTTAAATATATTCCCAAAACGAAAACAATAGCACCCCGCTACATTCAGTGGTCTAGTAACGCATGAATTTTCATTGGTATCTTGCGCCTGCGGGGCATTGATACCTCTCGAACCAGGGAGTTTTATTCGTACCGTAATGCCTCTATAGGGCTCTTTTTTGCCGCCTGTCGCGCGGGATAGATGCCGAATACGAGACCCACAAGCGCCGATACGAAAACTCCAAGGAGCGCCGCGCCTATTGGAAATGCGAAAGACCACTCGAGGCTGAGGTATTTTGTCAGAACAAACGAAATAATAAACGAGAGCGTTGCCCCCGCAAGTATGCCGATGGTGCCGCCAAGGCCGGTTAAGATAATGGCTTCGAACAGAAACTGCCGCAGGATGTCGACGTCAGTTGCCCCGATAGCTTTGCGAAGCCCGATTTCTTTCGTGCGCTCGACAACGGCGACAAGCATTATGTTCATAACGCCGATACCGCCGACGACAAGCGCGATAGCGACCACGGACGAGAGAAATGCCGTCAGGGCGCCGATAATGCTCTTTATCTGTTCCACAACCCCCTGTTGGGTGACGACGAAGAAATCGTCTTTGTCCGGGTCATCGATGTTGTGCGATATCCTGAGCGTGCGCTCTATGTCTGAAACAGCACGCGCGACCACGTCGGGATTTTCCGCTTTCACTAAGATCTCATGGAAATGGTCGGTTCCCAAAAGATACGTTTGCGCGGTCGTGTACGGCACAAGAACAAGCTCGTTAAAATTAAACAATGTCCCCTGTCCTTTATCCGGCAAGACTCCCACGACGCGGAATTTTTTGTTTTTTATTTTTATCTGCTTCCCCACAGCACATACCACAGAGCGCCGAGTATGAGCACAAGAAAGACCGCTGCGAACCGCAGAGGTATTTTTCTCTTTTGTAGAAAATCAAAAGAAAGCATTATTATAAAAGAGTATCGGCGGACGGCATGCAGTATCTCTTCCTAGCCACTATTCTTTTTTCTTCTTTTTGACCGGCTTCGTGCCATGGCGCCACACTACTCCTTCAAGGCGCGGTGGGCGGCGAAGCGGCGTCATCCGATGCTTTTGTAGTGGGCGTATGAATCTTCCCATATGCATATAGTATATCAAATTTCCTCATGCTTTAAATCGTCTTTACGAATACAACATCGGCACACAAAAAGAGCCACCGCGGCGGCTCTTGGTTTTCATCAAAACCGAAATCAAAATCGAAAGGTGAGAGGCCGAATATTTTTCACAGACCCCCATGTATCAAGAGAAAATCTTACCAGCACCCCCGCGACAAGCCCGTGCCGAGAAAACCGAACGAGCTCCTTCATGCGTTCGCCGCCGTAGCCGTTGATGTCACTGAGTGTAAAGACGCGCTCTTTTCCGCGCACACCATCTTCGAGAATGCATCCAACCCCGCCCTTTTCATCAACTCGCACCACTTTCCCGATGCACTCGTCCATGAGAAACCTGTAGTATAAATTTCTTCCTGTATCGTAGCAACAAACTTTTGCCATCACAACCCTCTCGAGCAGTTCTGCAGAAAATCTCACTCATCGTAATGCTGAACGATAAGGCTGTTTACCGCTTCACATCCTTTCCGTTAATTGCATACCGAGCTTCTATCGTTTCTCCACCCCAAGATTCTTCAAAATCCTCGTGTGCCATCATACCCGCTACTGGTTCGGTATCGGGGTCGTTAAAGTAGACATTCTTTTCATCGATACCCGTGACAACGACGATATGCCTGCCGCCCCTTACAAGCGCGAGTATTCGAGAGCCGCTTCGCAATCTGTCTGCTACTTGAGAGAGAGTGATCTCCCCCGAGAGTATGCCATTGTCCGTCAACCACTCTGCTGATGCGCGGAATGTTTCTTCCCCGATCCGTTCAAGCAGCCCCGGGTTTTTCGAAAACAACGCTTTGATTTTTTCATCCCACTCTCCGGGAGGAATTTTCCTATCTGCGATTCTGTCCCACTTCACCCCGCTGTAGTATGTAACTTCATATCCGTGCTGTCGCAGGAGACGGCATATATCGGCAGGAAGCGATGGGGCAGAATGCTCTTTTCCCATCTCCTTTTCTATTTCTTCTGCAGAAATTTTCTTTACATCAGGGAAATCGGTTTGGAACAACATCTCGACAGAGAGCGGGCCACAGTCACTTCCGCGGTTTCTCTCCTTTGTTAATTCGATTTCAGTAAAGACTGGCCTGATGCGTCTTTTTTCTTTCGAATCATCTTGTGTACCTTTTAATTTTTCCATGTCAGGATTTTACCAATTTTTAAATACCAGTAATGCCGACAAAATATAAGCGTTCGGCATATCCGCATCCGCCTCATTATTTTTGGGTGCCTACTGGGATTCGGTCACGAGTTACTAATTCGCTCCAATCATAAGTACTCGTCCCGCCATGGCGGGACTCGCGACCCCGGCTTTCCATCATCCTCATTATTTTTGGGTCGGGCACTGTCCGGAGTTATAACCGTACTCGAGGACAGGGGTTATATGGTTACCGTACGCGAAAAAATCAACAATATCAAGCGCGTTGGCGAATTTTATGACTTCCCGATGCCCTACCAGCCGAAATAGCCAACTCACCCCAAGTCACCCTAACTCACCCGTTTTCGGCAAAAGTCTGGTCCAAAACCATTTCACCTTATCCCACCAGTAGCCACCGGTTTTGAGCAAAAAATCCGACATAAAATCATTTAACCGCAACTAACCTTATCTAACCGTTTTTTGCCCAACTATTTGCCCCTGTGGCGAGCTTTGTGCCGAGGATCAACGTTCGACCCACCTTGCCACATCAACCACCGGTTTGACCAAATTTGAACCCTTGGGACGATTTGTTTAATTAAGCAAACATGACCCGACTTAATTGGAAGATTTGCGCCTAGACGCTTTGTCGAGAATTTTCTGTCGCAATTTCCAGCTGTTGCCGTGACTCATAAGACCGAGATACGACTGCACCGTTTCTTCCTTTCCATCCTTTGCTTTTATATTTCTGAACATCCGCTTTTTGGTCGTCGTCCTTAAAACCTGATGATCCGGAAAATGCACCCAGCCGAGAAAGTCGACGCCAGAAGCAACGGTTTGTATAAAAATCTTATCTGGATTTATGGAGAGCTTAAGTTTGTTTCCTAAAAACTCCTGCATCGTCGGCAAAATGGTTTCAAGGTACGCCTTGTCCGTCGAAAGGA
>ERZ1292623.2714-Hain-H51-01um-R1-2714-length-15587-cov-5_pt1 | contig 15587 bp, 11 predicted proteins | sample MGYA00564398_ERZ1292623 | MGnify/ENA primary metagenome ERZ1292623 (study PRJEB36523, sample SAMEA6512633) | groundwater metagenome | collected 2019-01-07 | study: AquaDiva: Metagenomics assemblies of 32 groundwater samples | reverse complement strand
AGATGGGCGAGCAGGTCAAGCGTTTCGGCGCCGTGGCCGCGGAGCAGTTCGGCGCGGCGAAGGTTTCGGCCGAGACGATGACGCGCACCATCGCGAACGCGGGCCAGGGACTGTTCGGGTTCGCCGGCCCGCGCGCGTTGGGCACGCTGAACGTTGGGCTGAAGCAGGCCGAGTTCGGCTTCGAGGGCATGGGAAAGAGCGCGAAGGGCGTCGTTCCGGAGCTCAAGGGACTCGGCGAGGTCGCGCAGGGGTTCTGGATCGCGAACGCATCTGGCGCGGCGGCTGCGGAGAAGACGGTCGGCAGGTTCGGAAAGTCGCTCGGAGCCATCGGGGCAATCTTGCGGCGCTCTCCGCTCTTGATCGGAGCGGACATCGCGGCGCGCGTTGCTGGCTTCCAGGGTGTCTTCGACCTGTTCAACAAGACGATGGACGGGATCGCCAACTCGGTCACCGCTGTCGGAGTGAGCTTCAAGGACCGCCTCATCCCGTTCGTCGAGGATGGTTCGCGCGCGATCAAGAGCCTGAATCTGCAGCTCGCGGAATTGCAGAAGCAACTCGCGGCCGCGCGCGGTGCGGATACCGAATTCATCCCCTTCGGCAAGGGCCTGGGGATCGACGTATCGAAGATCAAGCTCGCGGGCCTAGAGGAACAAGAGGCGGCGCTCACCAACATCGAGGTTGCCGTAAAGCGAGCGATGCAGCCGGATCTCTTCGGCGAACAGCGCAAGGTCGTAGACGAGCTGAATGACGCCACCAAGCGCCTGACGTTCACGGTTGGCGATCAGGTGCTGGCGGTGAAAGAGTGGAGGGACCAGGGTCGAGCCATCGTGCCGATCTGGGAGACCATCGTCCCGAGCATCGCGGCGGCGGAGAAGGAGCTCGCGGCCTGGAACGCGAGGCTCGCGAGTGGCGCGCAGGTCACCCGGGAATGGGCTGCGGAGACGGAGCTCGCCAACTCTGGGCTCGCGCGCGCCGCGGTCGGATTCGCGAACCTCGGCGCCGAGATGGCGCGGCGTGCCTTTGGTCTCGAAGAGTGGAAGGAGCACCTGCGCGAGATGAAGGAGCGGCTCAAGATCGAAGCCGCTCAGGAGCGCTTCAAGGAATTCTGGGGCGGGCTCGCGACCGTGTTTGCGCAAGCCGCAGCGGCTGCGGCACAAGCGGCGCAGAAGATCACGCAGGCGGAAAACGCATTCGCGGCTCTACAGAATCGGGGCGGCTTCGAGGGGCAGCTCAACATCGACGTCCTGCCGCTCGGGTCACTCGAACAGCAGCTCGCACAGATCGAGTTCCAGTACGTCCAGGGGCTCGCCGCGCTCAACGACTACGTCCAGGCGCAGGACGCGCTCGGCGAGTCCGTGCCGATCGACAAGTTCCAGGAATACCTCGCGACCCTCCAGCAAGTCAGGGAGCAGCAAGAACAAGCGGCCATCGCATCGACCACATTCGCAGGCGGAATCAAACAGGCCCTGGAGTCGTTCTCCACGGCGAGCAACCAGCTCGGCCAGCAGCTCGTCGGCGGAACCTTCGGCGCATTCCGCACTCTCTTCCGCGACGTGATCACCGGAGCGGGCAGCGCGACCGAGCGCCTCAAGGCTTTCGCGCGCAGCTTCCTCGAAAACATCGCCGACATGATCGCGCAGATGCTCGCCCTCAAGGTGGTCAGCGCGATCTTCGGCGTCCAGTCACAGGACAAGGGTGGCGAGAAGCTCATTGCAGCCGCGATTGCATGGATACCTGTCGCGGGGATGATCCAGGCGGCGGCGACGACGCTCCTCGCCGCGGCCACGCTCTCGATTGGCTTCGGCTTCGCCAAGGGCGGCATCGTCCAGGGCGGGCTGGATCTCCCGAGCCTCCCCTCGTTCGCGGCTGGCGGCGTGACGAACCGCCCGATGGTCGCGCGCGTGGGCGACAACAAGTCCAGGCGCGAGGCGATCGTTCCTCTGCCCGGTGCAGGCCGCGGCATTCCGGTCGAGTTCAAGAACGAGCCGGAGGATGGACAGGCGCGCGCGAGAGATGCGGCGGCTCAGGCGCCCAAGATGCAGGACTTCCGGATCGAGAACACGGTGCACCTCACGCTCAACGTGGGCTCGCTCGACCCGCGCGGGGCGAAAGAAGTCGTGCTCGGCGCCTCCGAAGAGATCGTCGAGATGGTCGCGCAGGCGATCTACAGCGGATCCGACGCCGGCCTGCGGCGAGCGATTCAGAGCGTGGGGCGCGCATGAGATCAGCTATCCGACTCGCGCCGCGCGCGGTGGCCCAGGTAGAAGAGCGCCGCAGGGATCAAGAGCAGCCCGCCGAGCTTGAGCAGGACGAGCAGCGTCGAGGCGAGCTCCTCGGACGGCGCGAGCGGCTCTTTCATGCCGAAGGGATCGCCGGGGAACTGCCGCGCGCCCCAGAGCGCGACCAGGACCACGGCGACCATCCCGCATACCTGCCACACGTTCGGACGCCAGGGATTTTCGGGCGTTTCCATGCTCCAAAGGCTAGCGCCGGCCGCGCAGCGCGCACCGTCGCCGGCCTCCGCGGCCCTTGGGGGCGGCCATGACCGAGACCTGGAACCTTCCCCACGAGTTCGACTTCGAGGTGGTCGAGCGCCGCCGCGCGGTGAAGACCAAGCGCGAGGAGGGCTTCGTGCACGCGCGGCAAATCTGGCCGGGCGGGTCGCTGCGCACCTTCCGCATCAACTTCGAGCGCGCGAGCGCGGGCATGATCACCCGACTCTGGGAGCTGTGGACCGCGACGCGCGGGAGCGTGCTCAAGTTCAACTTCACGCCCCCCGGCGAGAGCGCGGTGCTCGTGCGTTTCTCCAAAGAGGGCCTCGCGGTCACGCGGATCAACGCGGTCAAGTTCCGAGCCAGGGTCGAGCTCCTCGAGGTGAAGTGATGACGCAAGTCTTCCCCACCGACGACGGGTTCACAGAGCTTGCAGGGCTCGCGTACGACACCTATTCGAACGGCTACATCCGCATCCGTCCGAAGTCGACCACCGAGACGCTCGACATCTTCACCACGCGCGGCTGGGGCAGTACCGCCAGGCTGACCGACGCTTACAGCCCTTCAGGCAGCGTGCGCGTGTGCGGCTCGACCGAGGCCGTGGCGAGCGCGAACCTCATGACCGCGTTCGTGAATCGCGAGCTCGCCAGCGCCGCGGCAGCCAAGATCTCGCTCAACTGCAATCTTCACCTGCCCGGTGGCGGGGCGCTCTCGGCGGACCAGTTCCACGGCGCAGGAGTCTTCGCGCGACAGTCCGGCGGCACGCCGGCGAGCGCGGGCACGGCCTCGTCGCGCCTCGACGACGTCTCCTGCTACGCCTTCGGGCTCTGGAACACTGGCGCGCTCGGCGCCCGCTACCTGCTCGTGCGCTACAACGCGGGCGTCTCGACGGTGCTCACCGCGGCGGACTTCAACGGGCTCGCATACACGATCGGAGCCGGCACGGGCTTCGACCTCAATGCCACCTTCGATCCGCGCAACCCGTTCTCGCTGCGCATGGAGCTCTCCGACGAGGCGGGGAACGTACGCATCAAGTGCTTCCGCGACCACTCCATCCCGAGCGTGTCCGTGGTGGAGCTAGTCAACTTCCTCGACACGAGCGGGAGCAAGCTGACGGCCTCGGGCCGCTTCGGCTTCTTCCTCAACGGCGCGAACACGGTCACGGTCCAGACGATCGTCCTCGGGAATTGGTGGCAGGCCGAGGTCGCCGGCACCGTGGTCCTGCGGGATGAGTTCCTGCGCCAGCCAAACGTCGGCACCTCGGCGGCGAACGCGTACGGCGTGAGCGGGATCATCCTCACGCCGCTCTGGACGGGCGAGGCGGACGGCGGCTACAGCCCCACGCGCCTGCGCAACGCGACGCTCGCGCCACTCCTCAACCGGGCCATGATCGCGCCGCGCGTGGCCGGCGAGGGCGGAGGATCCGCAGCCGGATCGCCTCCGTATCAAGGCGGCTACTACCAGCGCCGGATCGGAGCAGCGGACCAGTACGCCGCACGCCGGTCGACGGTCTTCTACTTCTCGACGCAGGACGACCTCGGCGCGGCCGGCACGGAGAACGCGACTCACTTCGCGCGCGCCGGGATCGCATTGCGCACGGGGCCATCGACGTTCGCCAACCCAAATGCCGGCTACTACGCCGAGATCAGTCCGGGCGGGACCGGCTCGGCGTTCGTGAAGATCTGGCGCTTCACAGGCTTCCCCAACGGCGCGGCGATCGAGATCGCGGACAAGAGCTCGGGGATCACGATCGCGCGCGACGCGAATGTGCTTCTCGATTTCGAGGTCTACAACATCGACGACGGCAGCGGGAATCCCGCGAACGCCATCGTGGCGATGAAGGTGCGCGTAGATGCGGTACAGGTCGTCTTCGCGGTCGGCACCGCGGGGATCAGCGTCGATGCCGCTGGCACGGTGTACGACAACTCGTCGAGCAGGTTCACGAGCGGCATCGGCGAGACGTTGCGCATGTTCGCGCCGCCGACGATCAACACGCGGGCGGTCTACGCCGACACCTTCGCGTACGTCACGCCGACCAATCCGGGCTCTCTCCCCGAACACGACCAAGCGACGATCCCAGTTGACGGAGAGACTGATAGCGCGACCGGCACCCTCGTCCTTCCGCTGGAGTGGCCCGTACACGAGGTCCGCGAGGGCGGGTTCGCGGATCGCTGGACCATGGAGGACGCCTACGCCGTGACGAAGCGCCGCTACTCGAAGGATCGCCGGGTCTTCGACGTGCAGGCGCGGGCTTGCAAGCCGGCGGACATCACGACGCTGCGCGCATTCTGGGACTCGCACAGGGGATGCGAGCTCGGCTTCTCGTGGGCGCCACCACTCGAAGCGGCTCCGATCTTCGTGCACTTCGCCGATGACCAGTTCGTGCGCGCGATGCGAGCGCCCAACGTGCGATCGTTCTCGTTCACCCTGGAGGAGCTGCTCGTCTGATGCACATCCTCCCTCCTGATTTCGAGTGGGAAGAGGGCACGCCGAAATACAGCGAGGCCGTGCGCGGGTACATACGTGCATCTCCCGTCAACTCGGCCGCAGTGACGATCGACATCTACGGCTCGATGGGCTGGCAATCCGGAGACATTCACGACGGGTACAACACGCTCGCGCAGCTTCCGCCGTTCAACGCCAACAATCCTCCGACGTTGAACGCGGCGGCTACGGGGGTGCTCTCGACGAACTCGGCTGTGGGCCACGTCTACCGCGAGCTCAGCTCCTTCGCCAACTGCAAGGTCTCGTGGAACGGATACATCCACAGGCCGCAAGCAGGTGCGTTCCAGTCGGATCACCTGCGCACGCTCGGCGTCATCGCGCGCCAGCAGAATGGGACGGCTTCTACCAGCGGATCGTTCGCGTCGCTGCGCGATTTCGACTGCTACTGCTTCGGGCTTTGGAGCAACGCTGCGGTCGGGGCGCGCTTTCTCCTGCTGCGCATCAACCTCGGCATCGTCACGGTCCTCGGCGCGTCGGACGAGATCGGCACGCAGCTTCCCATCGGATCTGGAACCGGCTTCGACCCACTCGCGAAGCTGCGACTGGATCGACCGTTCACGCTGAGACTCGAACTGTCGGACGAGGCGGGGAACGTGCGGATCAAGTGCTACTTCAGCAGGATCGGCGGCACTCTGATCCCGATCATACAGACTACGCTCTTGATCGACGTGCTCGACGCGAGCGCTAGCAAGATCACCAGCGCCGGCCGGTTCGGATTTTTCGAGCAGCGCGAACGTACGATCAACACCGTCCGATCGGTCGCGATCTGCAACTGGTGGCAGGTGGACCTCGCTGGCGTGACGGCGCTGCGCGAGGAATGGAAGCGCCCCTGGCCCGCTGATCCGATTATCGACGCCTACGTCAAGTCCGGAAAGAACCTCGCGCCGATGATGATCGGCGACTTTGCCGGCGGGCTCGGCGGGAGCCCCGGACACGGACTCTTCCAGTCCACGCCAGCCGCACTCGCCAACCGCGCGATGGGCTGTCCACGCCTTACCGCAGGAAGCCCGTGCGGGCAGGCGGCCGGGTCGTTCCCATATTTCGGCGGGTTCTTCTTCCAGCAGCGTTCGGCGCCGGATCGCGTTGCTTCTAGGCGCTCGGCGGTCTTTCGGTTTTCGACCAACGACGACCTCGGAGCCGCATCGACGGAACACGTCACCTTCTTCCAGCACGCCGGAATCTTCTTGCGGGCCTCCGTGGTCCAGGGCTCGCAGAACAACGCGCCGAGCTCGGGCTACTTCGCGATCATTTCGCCGGGCGGTACGGGCCTCGCGTGGGTTCGTCTCTGGCGCCTTGGCGGAGTCGGAATCGCTGAGGAGATCGCCAATAGGCTGACCGGCGTGACTCTTCCGCGCGACGCCGATCACACGCTCGAGATGCAAGTCATCAACGTGGATGACGGCTCGGGAAGCCCGCTCAACGCGATCGTCGTGCTGTCCGTTTTGCTGAACGGCGTCGCGGTTACGTTCTCCTCCGCTGGCGCATCGGGCGTGACCGTTCTTCCCTCGGGGCTCGTGTTCGACGCTTCCAGCGTGCGCTGGATGACGGGCGTCGGCGAGGGAGTGAGGATTTACGCGCCCAAGACCGGCACGAACGATCGCGCCATCTACGTCGATCAGTGGCGCGAGCTCGTGCCGCAGAACCCGACCGGCGGCGGCGACGACGATCAGCCGACCATCCCGCTCGACTGCGAGGACGTGGGGATCTCGGCGACGCTGGTCTGTCCCGCCGAGTGGCCCGTGACGGAGAGCCGTCCATTCCAGTTCGATCACTTCCCGATGGAGGACGCCTACGAGGTGACGAAGTTGCGTTACGGACAAGAACGGCGGGTCTTCGCGATCATCGCCAACGCCAGCAAGCCCTCCGAGCTCGTGTCGCTGCGCTCGTTCTGGAATGCGCGGCAGGGCTGCGTCAATCCGTTCTTCTGGGTGCCGCCGCTGGAAGCCGCGCCGATCAAGGTGCACTTCGCCGACGAGACGATCGAGCACATGCACAGGGCACCGAGCGTGCGCGCGTTCAAGTTCGGGCTTGAAGAGGTGCTCTGCTAGTGGCGAAGCAACTCTCTCCGGGCCTCGACACCGCTCGCTCGCAGCTCGAGCAAGAGTTCCCGTGGATCTGGCTGTATGAGATCGAGATCCCGACGAGCCCGCCGACGCGCTACCGATTCACGAACTACACCGAGAATGTCGACTTCGGCACGACATCCCTCGGCGTCCCAATTACCTATTACGCCTACAAGGTCGTGCACGGCCCGATCGTCCAGTCGAGCGAAGGCGATCTCCCCTCGATACAGGTCGCGGTCTCCAACGTGTCGCGGGTCGTGGGCGCGACGGTCGAGCTATATAACGGACTGGTCGGACAGCCCGCAGTGATCCGCCTGGTCAACTCGACCGACCTGCTCAACTCGCAATCGCAGATCCGAGAAGACGCCGAGGTGATCGCGGTCAGGGTGCGCAACGAAGACGCCACCTTCACGCTCTCGGCCTTCAACCTCTACCGGATGAAGTTCCCCACGAATAGATACGTGGCGCAGCACTGCCGTCACCACTACGGCGGAGCCGAATGCGGGTACATCATCCCGGCCGCGCCTGGCGGGACGGTCGGGACCGGGTTCGCGACCTGCGGCCAACTCTTCGCGGACTGCGTTTTGCACGGCGAGGACGAGGTGGCGCGCAGCTTGGCGCAGGAACACCCCAAGCGCTTCGGCGGCTTCATGGGCATGGCGAGGCTTTCTCGTGCGAGCTGAGCACCTGGACCTGGTCGGCACGCCATGGAGAGAGCCGGGCTCGACCGGGCCGGGGCTCTCCTGTGCCGACGTGACCGCGCTCTACCTCGGGCGCCTGGGCCTTCCCGTCCCGCCGCTGGCCGACGACTGGATCGAGGAGTCGCTCGCGCGCTGGATCGCCTCGGAGCGCTCTCCGTGGCTCCTGCTCGGCCGCTGCGTCGCCTACGCGCGCAAGGTCGGAGACATCGTCTGGACCGAGCCCGAGGGCGCTCAGGCGGCCGGCGTGGGCGTGGTGGTGCAGCCCGGCTCGGTGCTTACTTCCACCAGGGACCGAGGAGTGCAGGTCGTGCCGGCCAGGGCGATCCGGGGGCGCGTGTCGGTGTGGCGCTGGAGGGGGTACCCGTGATCCACGTCCACAAGCTGCGCTCGCCCTTCTCCTCGCTCGACCGAGAAACGACGCTCGTCGCCCACTACCGCGGCGTGCGGATCGCCGACGTCGTGCCGCCCGAGCTGCGCGACGCCGACTTCCGGGACTGGCGCGTCGTCGTCAACGGCAAGCCGACGGAGCAGCTCCTGGATGCGGTCGGCGACGGCTCGCATGTGACATTCCTCCCACGCGCGCGCGATCTCGTCTCGATCGGGACGATGATCCTGATCTCGGCCGCGATCAACGTCGCCCTCCGCATCCTCTTCCCGCCTCCCAAGCCGCCCAAGGCCCGCGGCGACGAAGAGTCACCCACCTACGGCTTCTCGGGCATCCAAACGAATCGGTCCGAGGGCGGGGCGATCGGCGTCGTCTACGGGCTGCACCGCTACGGCGGGACGATCATCAATGAGTTCACCGAGAACCGCGCCTTTCCGCCAGAGACCCACTACAACGCGCTCGTCTGCTACGGCGAGGGCGATATCCAGGCATTCGGCAATGTCGTCGCGGACACACCACTTGGGACGATCCTCTCGACTTCCGATCCGGCAAATCCGATCCCCACCGGAATCCAGATCAACGGCAACGCCGCCGAGACCTACCAGGACGTCGAGGTCCAGGTGCGCCTTGGGACCAATCAGCAGAACTCGATCCCGGGCTTCGAAGACGCGAACACGCAGACGGCGGTCGGGCAAACACTGACGCAGGTCGAGACGACCACGGCATTCAACGGGCCGGCCACGGTCGTGTACGACAGCACGAACTTCGACGATCCCGCGATCACGGACCCGATCTTCGCATTGCACGGCCGAACGCAGGACCTGACGACGCCTGTCGATGCTGCGACGGCTGTCATCCAGTTCCCGCAGGGGCTCTACGGCCTCGACCCGGACACTGGCGGACTGATCGAACGCCATTTCCAGCTCGGGGCGCGCTACGTCGAGCTCGACGCGCTGAACAATCCGATCCTCTCGGGTGGACCGCAGGGCGACGGCTACGTGCGCCTGCTCCCCGAAGACTTCCTCGTCGCGAAGCAGAACAATCCCTTCGCCGTCGAATATCGATTCCCCTTCTTCGATCCGCAGGTGTTTGTCAGTCCGATTCCCGGCGAGGAGCTGATCCTGGACGGAACGAACGACTACGCGGTGAAGACGACGCCAACGCTTCCGAGTGGGCTTGGCACGGCCGGCGCCGAGTTCACTGAGTTCACGCTGATGGCGTGGGTCAAGCTCGACGAGGCGCGAGATGGGAATTACATCTTCTCGTTCGCGCAGGACGCTACCAGCAGGGGCTTCCGGCTACGCACGAAGGACGTCTCCGGCTACGTCGGCGGTGGCACATTCCACATCCCTGTCTTCGAGTTCGCCGGCATTCCGACCTTCGACACGTTCGAGAGCAATCCATTCCTGCCAGGGCTCTTCGCTCCTCCGACCTTTGTCCCGCCGATCGGATCCTGGTTCTTTCTCGCGTGCACGTACAAGCGCAACTACTCCGGGACGAATGATCGGCGAAGGCTGTATGGCAACGGTGCTCTTCTTGCCGAGGTGCTCCTTGGCGGGAACCTGACCAGTCCGGGAAACACGGTCGGAAAAATCCTGGTCGGAACGGCGGACCACCTCGAAGGGTCGACTGGAGCGAGCGCGAAGTTCAAGGGCCAGATCGACGAGGTGGTCTGGATCCAGAAGGAACTGTCGGCGGCCGAGATCAACAGCTACTACGCCAGCGGCAAGGGGAAATATGGGACGTCCGCGATCCCGACACTTATCGCGGGCTGGCACTTCGATGTCGATGGGGCCGACTTTGCGACAGGCGCTGCGAACGGCCTGACCTTGACGAATGGCGCGGCAGTCACCACCGGCCAGGTGGGAAAGATCTTCATAGCCAGCGGGTCCGCGCTCAAGCGCTCGAAGTATCGACTCCAGATCGTGCGCGTGAACAAGGACTCGACGAACGCACAGACGATCGACCTCGCGGAGTGGGAGTCGATCATCGGGCATCTGGACGAGGCGTTCTCCTATCCGAACCTCGCGCTTCTCGGAGTGCGCGTGAAGGCCAGCGAGCAGCTCAACACGTCCACGCCGAATATTACCGCCCTCGTACGGGGCCGAAAGGTCCCGGTCTGGGATCAAGCCTCCACATCGAACCCGACGCTCGTCTATCAGTGGTCCGCGAACCCCGCATGGGTCGCGCTCGACATGATCACGGCGAAGCGCTACGGCCTGGGCAACCTGTACGACGCCTCGCAGGTGGACCTCGTCGGGCTCCAGGCGTTCGCCGATTACTGCGACAACCTGATCTATGACCACCACGGCGCGCGCGTCGCGGTCACAGACTGGACGGACATGAGCTACGTCGGATCGTCCGGCGTCGGCGCGATCACGGTCTTCTTCTCGGCCAGCGCATACCTTCCGCTGCGCCAATACCTTTCGATCGACGACTACCTCGGCTTCGTGGGCGTCAACATCGTGCTATCGGACATCAACACGCCCGCCGGCAATCGACACAACGAAACGCTTCCGACGCTCCCCGGCGGATGGCGGATCACGGCGTTCGATGACGCGCTGAGAACGATGACGGTCTCGGTCATCGCGAACGCGGATCCGTGGACCACCGGCACGCTGCTCTCCTCGCACGTCGGCGGCCTGGGCAGCGTCACCGGGACCGTCGAGGGCCGCGAGTTCCGCTTCCGTTTCAACGGCGTGTTCGATACCGAGCGCGGCGCGTGGGATGCGCTGCACGTCATCCTGGGAGCCGGCCGGGGTCGGCCGGTGCGCGAGGGCAATAAGCTGCGCGTCGTTTACGAACGCCCGCGCGACCCCATCGACGCGGTCTCGCAGAGCTCGATCGTGGAGGGCTCGTTCGAGATTGACTACGGCGGAAACCGCAATCGAGCGAACAGCCTACTGGTCGACTTCCTGGACGAGGACCAGAACTACGACCGATCGAGCGCGATCGTCAATCACCCTTCGATCCAGGTCGTGACTTCGCTCGAGACCTTCCGCCGTGAGTCGCTGTTCGTTGAGGGAGTGACCTCGCGCCGGCAAATCATGGCGGACGGGCTCTATCAGCTCAACGTCAACAAGGAGATCGTCAGGCAGGGCACGTTCCGCACCGGCCCCGACGGCCTGCCGTACGAGCCAGGGGACACCGTGCATCTCGCGCACGATCTCGTCTCCTGGGGCGTGTCGGGGCGTGTCGCCGCGGCTGGAACGACGCTGACGATCGTTCTCGATCGGCCCGTCACGCTGACCTCTGGCGCAGTCGAGTGGGAGATCGGCGTGCGCAGTTCCTCGCTCGGTGATCTATCCGTCGCGCGGATCGACAAGTCCGCAATCGGCTCCTATCCGCACACCTACACTGCGGGCGTGACGATCCCGCTCCAGGTTGCCTTCCCGCTCTCGTTCACGCCCGGCATCGGCGATCCGTACATCTTCGTGCAGCAGGGCACGGGGCGCGAAGCACAGATCGTCGCCGTCTCGCGCGAGAAGTCGCTCGAAACCGAGCTGCGCTGGGTGCAATACAGCGACGCCGTGTACGTTGATAACACCTTCGGCGATCTCGTCACCACAACGGCATCCTCGCTTCCCGCGATCAATGACGACGGGATTCCAGGCCCGGTCGAACGGATGGCGCTGTCCCAGAACCACGTCACAACGATCGGAGGGCAGCACGTCCTTTCGATCTCCGCATCCTGGGCGCTCGATCCAGCTACGGCGCGGATCGTCTCGCGCACGGCGATCATGCTGCAACGTGCGGACGCGCCATACATAAAGGTCGCGGAAGTCGAAGCGCGGGCCACCTCGGCCGCGTTCCTGATACCGGATCCGATCTTCGGAGAGACGATCCGTGTCGCGGTGCAGCCGATTGGGTTTTCTGGCGCGCGCGCGCGAGCCGAAGCATGCACTTCGCTGCCGCTGTTCGCCTATCCAGTCGGTCCGGTTCCTCCGGCACCGACGGCCCTCGCCGCCACGATGAACGGCGAGCGGGCCATGTACTCCTGGACCAACGCCAGCGAGGACCGCTCGCTCTCGACCGAGCTCCGCCGTGGGGGATGGATTCTCGGGCAGCCGATCGGCGTCGAGCCGCGGCGCACGAACCACCACGGGCCGGTTGCGAATTGGGGATCGCGCACCACGGCCAACTCGTTCGGCGAGAAGGCGCCGACTGTGTACGCGCGCCACGCGAGCTCGGCCGGGATGTTCTCGGACTACGCATCGATCGCCTTCGACGCCGACGCTGCGGAGGCAATCGCGCTCTCGAACTTCCAGCGTAAGGATCAGTCCTGGGAGGACTACGGAACCGGGTTCGACGGGACTGACGTCCCAGACACCCAACGCGACGGATTGCAAATCACGGCCGACCTGCTGGGCCGCAAGTATCTGGAGTTCATGTCCATTGTAACCGCGGCTGAGTTCGTGACCTCGCGCGGGATCACGACAACCGGATCGCTCAGAATGCGCCCCTGCTACTGCGAGTGCTTCGTCGTCGGCGAGCAGGACCATCCCTATGAAATCGGCGACTGGCCGGAGCTGGAGGGCGTCCCGTTCGGGCGGTGGACCCTCGAGGGTCCGCTGCTCGTCCTTCCGGGAGAAGTCGGCAACTGCACGCTAGAAATCCTGATCGAGCTCGATCCCGACGGCGCAATCGACGTGCTGACACCATTCACGTCTGGCGCGGTGTACGTGACCTATCGACCGAAGTATCACGTCAGGCTAACGCGGCCCTCGACGGGCTACAACGTGCGGCTCTATTCGATCCACTCGCGCACGCGCGCGGTGGGGGTGACGCATCGAAGCCGGCGCCAGGCGCAGCTCGTGCAGGCTGGAAGGATCTTGGCGCGCGGATGAAAGACGACGTCACTCTGTCTGTCCTGTCGGGCTCCACGAGCGGGCGACCGATCGCGGTCGCGGCGACGTCGAGTCCGGGAACGGCGATCCACACGGCATCATTCGGCAGTGCGACCGACGGCCACGACGTGATCACGCTCTACGCGCACAACATCGACACTGTCGACCGCCTGCTCTACCTACAGATCGGAGGCACGGGAACGTCGGACCAGCTTGGCCCGATCCGCCTTCAGCCGAATGGGGTGCCAGCGCTCGTCTTCCAGGGTCCGCTCACGGCGAGCCTGATCGTCAAGGCCTACGCCGACGCTGCGAGCAAGATCAACATTTTCGGCGACGTGTCGAAGTGGGAGGCGTCCTGACCCATGGCGATTCGGCCCGGAGCGATCGGTCAGGACTGGAACGCATCGCGGCTCGAGGAGCGCATCGACGGGCTCCTCGTCTCGCGTCGCGTCTCGCAGTACCTCGCAGACCCTGGCGTCGCATCCTGCTCATCGGTGGGGATGATCGCGCCGACGACTGAGGGCACGTTGACGACTACGGGCCTCGCCGCCTTCGGCGCCACGATATTCACCAGCACTGCCTCGGTCTCCGGCGTTTCCGAGGGCTTCGGCGGCTGGATCACGGGCCAGGTCGTGCAGCGCCGCTGGCTTCCAGACCTGCACTGGAACTGGGGCACGAGCAACAAGGCGAACGCGCGCTTCTGGGTGGGCGTATTCTCGGCCGATCCGAAGGCGATCGTCTCCCCTACCGGAATCCAGTGCATCGGCCTGCGCTACGACGATGTGACCGACAACGCAGACACCTTCATCAAGCTGGTCACCTCGAACAACAGCGCCACCCCGCTGGTGACGAGCACGGGCGTTGCGATGGACATCGGCACGATCACCTCGCGCATCCGCGTGCGCCCCTGGGATCTCGCGGTGGAAGTCTGGATCAATGGGCGTATCGTTGTGGTGCTTCCTAGCACCGAGACGACCCTGCCCACCGATTCGAGCTCTCTCATGGTCGCGGCGAAGGTCACGGCCTTGTCAACTTTCAGCGGGACTCGCGTCCTGCGACACGGCAGGATGGCCCTCGCCATGACCTGATGCTAAGGATGCGCGTATGCCGCTGCCGATCGTAGAGCTGCTAGGTACCGACCGTGGAAGTGGGTTGAGAGACAAGTTCAACCTGCTCGCGCGCAAGCGCGGCTACGTCGACTTCGCCACGAAGACGGCCGCCTACACGGTCGGCGAGATCCTTGCCGACTCGACCGAGATCGTGCTCTGCGATGCGACCGCTGGCGCCTTCACCGTCACGCTCCCGCCGGCGGCGACCAACACCGGGCGCGTCATCGGAGTCAAGAAGACCGACTCCAGCGCGAACGCGGTGACGATCGATGGAAACGCAGCCGAGCTGATCGACGGCGCGGCGACGCTCGTGATCACGGCGCAGAACGCGCACTCGGTCCTCGGATGCGACGGTGTCGGTTGGAAGGTTCTCTGGAGCGTGTCGGGCACGGTCACGTCGGGCTCGCTGCGGATCGCGTCGGCGACCAAGACCGCCAACTACACGGCGACCGTCAATGACGAGCTCCTCATCTTCGATTGTTCGGCGGCAGCGAGGACGCTTACGCTCATGGCCGCGTCGACGTTCGCTAACCGAACGCTCCGCGCGATCAAGGGCGACACTTCAGCGAACGCGCTGACAATCGACGGCAACGCTGCCGAGCTCGTCGATGGCGCGGCGACGATGATCCTCACCGGCGCGCGGGACGCCGTGCATCTGTGGTGCTCCGGAACGGAGTGGTACGTCCTGTGACTCGCCTGCGAAGGTTCCCCGTGTCCGGGTGGCGCGCGACGTCGGTCACGAAGACTGCGGCCTACACGATCACGGTACTCGACGAGATAATCCTCGCCGACGCGGCCGGCGGAGCCTTCACGTTGACGCTCCCCACGGCCGCGGCGATGTCCGGTCACGGTGTCTATGTCGTGCGGATGAACCTCGGCGTGAATGCGGTCACGATCGACGCCGATGGGGCAGAGCTCATCAACGGAACGACGACGGCCGTGCTCACGTTGCAGTACCAGAGCATTCTTCTCTGGAGCGACGGGACACAGTGGGTCTCGATCGGGAGGGGGCTCGCCTGATGCATCCGGCGAACGGCACGCGGCTCTCGATGCTCACGCTCGGCGTCGCGTCGGCCTACTACTTCGCGGGCTCGTTCGGCCTGCTCTTCGCCGTGCCCGGCGGATATGCCACGCTCTTCTGGCCGTCGTCGGGAATCGCGCTCGCTGGCGTATGCCTCTTCGGACCGTGGACCTTGCCCGGCGTGTGGCTCGGAAGTTACCTGGTCAACATCTGGGTTCCCAACTCGCCCGACAACGTTGTGTTGTTCGCTTCTGGTCTGATCCCGGCGAGTGGGGCTGTGCTGCAAGCCTTTGTCGGGTGGCGCGGGATGTTGCAGGCGAAGCGCTGGCCCGCCGCAGTTCTCGTCGTCGCGCTCTCGGCGCTCATCAATAGCACAATCGGACCGTGCGGACTCTGGTATGTCGGGCTGTTGCCTACGGATCACGTCATGTTGAGCTGGCTGATCTGGTGGGCCGGCGACGTGC
>ERZ1292623.2712-Hain-H51-01um-R1-2712-length-15593-cov-7_pt1 | contig 15593 bp, 17 predicted proteins | sample MGYA00564398_ERZ1292623 | MGnify/ENA primary metagenome ERZ1292623 (study PRJEB36523, sample SAMEA6512633) | groundwater metagenome | collected 2019-01-07 | study: AquaDiva: Metagenomics assemblies of 32 groundwater samples | reverse complement strand
CGGGCGTAGCCCCGCCGGAGGCGCACACAGCGCAAGTCGGTTTTGAAGATGTGGTGAGAGCGGCGGCTAACTGCGGTTTTTGAAGCGCCAGCTGTCATTGCCGGTCTCGACGATATCGCAATGATGCGTAACGCGGTCGAGCAAGGCGGTGGTCATCTTGGGATCCCCGAACACGGTAGGCCATTCGCCGAAGGCGAGGTTGGTCGTGATGACGACGCTGGTGCGTTCATAGAGCTTGCTGATCAGGTGGAACAGCAACTGGCCACCAGAGCGCGCGAACGGCAGATATCCAAGCTCATCGAGCACCACCAAGTCGAGCCGCGACAGCTGTCCCGCCAGGGTCCCGCCCTTGCCGATCCGGGTCTCCTCTTCGAGGCGTGTCACCAGTCCTGTCCTTTTAACAGGCGTTCCACAGTCTTCCCCGCTCTTTCCGCCGACTTTCCCACTGCGCGCGAACCAGGCGCGTCTCTGGTGTGCCTTTGGCGATAATCCCCATCTTGCTCGCGCCTATGGGCGGGCGGCGACTGGCCAACTAGGGCCGGCGCTTGCCCAGGCGATAGTAGCGCCGGCGGAGGCGGCTCCCACGCCGGGTCACCCTGCCCTGCCCGGCAGGTCCTGCTCGCTGCATGGTCTCGAGCGCGCGGCGTAGGCCATGGATCTGGTCGAGCAGGTGGAGAACGATCTCGATGCCTTCGTCGTTAATCCCGAAATCGCCTTCCAGCTGATGAATGAGCCGTGCTCTGGCGGCATCCATTTCCGAGAGCTGCAACGTGCCGGAGTGCTCGGCGACCAGCCATTCGCGCTCGATCCAGGTCGTCAGAACCTTCCGTGCGATACCCGTGCGCTGCACGAAGTCGTCCAGGTCGATCATCGGCTTGTCTCCCGCGGATTGTGTGCCCTGCCCGCCTCCCAGCTTTTCACGAAGGCTTCGAGCTCCGGATCGGTCGGCTTGGGCAGTACGATCTTGAGCCTGACCAGTTCGTCGCCGCGACCGCCGCCTGCACGCGGGGCCCCCTGCCCCTTCAGCCGCAATGTGCTGCCGCTGTTCGAACCGGCCGGCACCGTCATCGACACCTGGCCCGTCGGTGTCGCGACCTGGATCTTGCCGCCAAGTACCGCTTCGCTCAGCGAGATCGGAACCTCGAGAACGAGATCATCGCCTTCTCGCGCAAATCGCGGATCGGGCAGAACCTCGAGCATGATATAGGCGTCACCGGGGCCGCCGCTGCCAAAGCCCATCCCGCCCTTGCCCTTGAGGCGCAATGTCTGGCCATCGACGATCCCGGCGGGAATCTTGACGTCGAGCGTACCACCGCCCGGCAGGGTCAGTCGCTGTTCGCCGCCCGTGATCGCCTGCGCCAAGGTCAGACCCAGGCGGAACTGGAGATCCTCGCCGCGCCGATTGGGCTGCGCTCTCCCACGTTGCCGGAACAAGTCGGCGAACAGGTCCTCGTCGAAATCCGCAAAGCCGCCGCTGTTGGCATATCGGCCGTAATCATTGCTGGCATAGTCCCGGTAATAGCCCTGCGGCGGCCGCTCGGCGCCGGTCTCGTCGATCTCGCCGGCGTCGAAGCGACGCCGCTTTTCGGGATCGCGAAGGAGATCATAGGCTCCCGCGACGGCTTTGAACTTGTCTTCAGCCGTCCGGTCGCCAGGATTGAGATCGGGATGGAGGGTCTTGGCGAGCTTTCGGTAGGCCTTCTGAATTTCATCCGCCGAGGCTGTCGGCGATACCCCCAAAACCTCATAAGGACTGCTCAACGTGGTGCCCTCGCTCCTGTATCATTGGCCCAGCGCGGCATAGCCGCGCTCATCCAATTTTGTTGCGGTCGGGACAAAAACAAGATTTCGGTCGGGGCTGGCTGCACGATTTTCTTCTGGCTCCGTCCCGCCGTCAGGGCCGCCGGCAAATGAGCGCTGACACTCAGTCTAACCTCTAATCTGCATCAACCGAAGCAGCGAGCCGCCACCAGGACAACGGCCAGAACCGCGAACGACAGGACGAGACTGCTAAGGACGTAGCCTATCGCTGCCGCCTGTTCGCCGCGTTCCCAGAGACTGTACGCGTCAAGGCTGAACGTCGACCAGGTGGTGAAGCCGCCGATGAGGCCGGTGTCAGGAAGACCCGCAGCTCATGGCTGGTCCCCGAGCGCATCGAAAGCACTACGATGACCAACCCCATCAGCGCTGAGCCGAAGACATTTATGGCCAGGGTTCCAGAGGGAAAGCTCGGTCCGAGCAGTCGAAGCGATACAAGACCTACGAGATGGCGTAGCGCGCCACCTATCCCTGAACCCACGAACACGATGAAGAACAAACGCATGATTCCTCCTTCGCCAGATGGCGCCGGTAGGAATCATCGTCCCTTGCGAGGGCGGTTCGGCGATGTGCCAGGCAGGAATCCATTGTCTTCCGCAACATTTAGCGGGCGATATATGTGATCAATAATTGCCGAAACGACGCGGCCGGCGGCGCCTGGCCGAGCCTCCGGTCGGCCCGGGGATAAGGAGCAGCCGCCAAGTGGCGGGGACACTGCGACTATGGCTGCGCGTATCCAACCGTTGCTTGCGCCACCAGGCGATCCTCGCGCCCCTGCCAGATCCGCACGTCGATCGTTGATAGCCTGCGCCCGAGTTTGAGCAGCCGGGCATCGGCATGGATCGCCTCGAACTGGCAGGCCCGCAAGAAAGAGATCGAAAGGTTATGTGTTACTGCCATAGGTTCAGGACCATAATGGGCGGCAATCGCAGCATACGCCGCGATGTCGGCCAGCGCCATCAACGAAGGGCCTGATACGATCCCTCCAGGCCGCGCCATCGCCGCAGTCGGCTCGAGCAGCATCCGGACACGCCCCGGAGCGATCTCCACGAGCGAACCTAAATTGGCGCGCGCTTCGAGCGGAAAGGCGGCGTCGAGAAACGCATTGAGGCCGTCAAAATCCAGGCGCGGTTCGGGAAGATCATTGTTCATGTCGACCGCTCTTATCGCAGGAAACCTGTTCTGATAACCGAAAGGAAAATCAAGCCGATCAGGCCTATCTACCTCTTCGCTGCCCATACCCGGGCTGGCGGGCCCTAACCCAACCGAGGCGCGCTGCCTCTGCCGCTCGTGACTAGGCCGGACGACGCCGCCGAGCGGCCTTCAGGCCTGTCCAAATCACGGCGCGCGAGCTTCATGGCAACGACCACGCCCGCCGCGAACAGCGCGCCCTCAACGAACGCAGAGGCCGCCTCGGCCACCGGACCAAGACCTTGCTCGCCGAACAGGCCGCCGATCTGCGCAAGGCCGATCCGCGATTGCGGGAATGTCTGGACGAGTTGCTCGAAACTCCCGGCCATGAGATGTCCGCCAAGAAGAACGACAACGCTGCCCGCCGCACCGCCGCAAAGCGCCGCGCGCGCTGCCACAGAGCGAAGGGAACGATCAGAGCGGCCCATGCCGGACAAAGTAGCACCAAGGCCTACCCCAGCCCCCAGGAAAAGCCCCTCGAGCCCGCCCGTAATCCCTGTCGGTGACTGGCCGAACAGGAGATTGAACGCGTCGATCCCAAGCAACTTCACGACGCCGCCGACGATCATTCCGCCGACTGCGCCGCCAAGAGTAAGCCATGGGCGTTTGCCTGCGGCCTCGGCTATGGCGATCCCCAGGCTGACGCCCGCGCCGCCCACGAAAGCCACCGCCAAGGTGAGCCAGAGCAACACGAAGACGGAGGACGCGGCGCCGCCTCCGCCTGGCAGTGGCGGCGTCGCGGCGACAAACCCATAGGCGAGCCCGCCGATCAATCCGGCGCCCCCAGCACCCAGCGTTCCGGCTCCCGCCATCATCGCTACGCGGCGGAGCGCCGAGAGCGCGGCCGACGGGTGAAGCGTGTGGGGGGCCGAGTCTTCGGCCGGGGCAGAGCCTTCGCGCCAGTTGACCTCGGCAATGAAGCGGTAGCCATGCTTGGGTACCGTCTCGATGAAATGCGGACGGCTCGCATCGTCACCCAGGCGCTGGCGAAGGAGCCGGATGCACTGGGTCAGCGCCTCGTCGGTGACAGGCACATCTTTCCAGACTTCACTTAGAAAACGGTCCTTGCCGACGAGCGACCCGGCATTGCGCACGAGAAGCGCCAGTGCGTCGAGATAGCGCGCGTTGAGGTCGACCGGAACGCCGTCACGCAGCAGGCGCCGATCCTCGGGATCGAGGACGAACTGGCCGAAATGATATCCACGCGGCGGCACTTTTCAGCAAAACCTCATATGCTTCTCATGACGCTCATCGGTCTTTCCGGGACCCTGATGATCTCATCTCGAATGGAGGCGATATCATGGATGATCATCGGAACGATAGTTACGCAGCACCAGACAATGGCTGGCTCAAGCAGGCGCTCAACCCGTGGCGGATCTCGGCCTGGGGCCTCGCGTTGCTCCTGCTCGTGCTCCCCGCCATCGCGATGCACTACACCCCGCAGGTGCGTTGGGACGAAACCGACTTTCTCGTCATGGGCCTCATGCTTGGCGGAATGGGGCTCGCCGCCGAATGGATGATCCGGCGCTCGCCCAATCTCTGGTCCCGCGCGGCCAGCGTGGTATCGCTCCTCACCGTTTTCCTGACGATCTGGGCAAATCTCGCGGTCGGCATGATCGGGTCGCAAGACAATCCCTTCAACCTCCTCTTCGCGGGCGTGCCTGTCATCGCCCTCATCGGCTCGGCGATGGCGCGCCTCAAGCCGCGCGGCATGGCGATCTCCCATGGCGCGGCTGCCGCTGCCCAGGCAGGCATCGCGGCCATGGGCGCACAGATTGACGCGCGCGGCGGGACATTCAGCGCCCTGTTCGCAGGTCTTTGGCTTATCGCCGCGGTCCTCTATTGGCTGGCCGCCTCGAGGGCCGAGGGCACGGCGACATCGTCGCGGTAGCCCTTGATCCAAGTACCACGCTCGCTTTTGGCGCCGCAGGGCTGAGCGATCTGTCCGCCTCATCGCTGCGCAAGTATCGGCGCGGCTTAAAGCCTGTTGACGCTCTGACCGATGATGCCCACCCCTTGGTGCAACGCTGCCCCGCCCCGGATACGAACTGGAGACGTGCCATGAGCCTTGCCGATCTGCTTCCCGAAGGAAGCCTCGACGCCTTTACCCAGCAACTTGGCATTTCGCGCGAAGATGCCGAGCGCGGGGCGCAGGCTCTTCTTCCTTCGCTCATCGGCAGTATCAACGGCAAGACAGCGGCCCCGGTTGAACCGGCGGGTCTAGCGGCGCAGGTCCAGGCGCTGGGCGGCTCGGGGCTCATCGATAATGTCGTCGGCTCCAGCCCCACTGACACCGGCCTTGGCAATCAACTGCTGGGGAGCCTGTTCGGCTCGAAGGACGTCAGCCGGGAGGTCGCCGGGGAAGCATCGCAAGCCACTGGCCTCGATCCCGCGATCCTCAAGAAGATGCTCCCTATCCTCGCGATGCTCGTCGCGGGGCACCTCGCCAAGCGCTCCGGGGGGCAGCAGGGCGGACTGGAATCCATTCTCGGCAGCATTGCCGGTGCGCTCGCCGGTAGCGGTGGGTCCTCCGGGAGCGCCGCATCAGCCGGCGGAATCGGCGGCATATTGGGATCGATCCTGGGCGGCCGTTGACCGCCCTCCCTTCAACCGACTTTGGGGCAGGCCGGCTTATGGACGACCGCGCGCAGATCGAGCATGCCGAAGGCCGGCTTCGCGCGGCGATGCTCGCCAGCGATGTGGCGACCCTCGATGCCCTGCTCAGCCCCGATCTGATTTCTACCAACCAGGTCGGCGTGCGGCTCGACAAGGGCGATGATCTCGGCGCTCATCAGTCCGGCCTGCTTCGCATCGAACAACTGGACCTCATCGAGCCACCCCTCATTCGCCTCCTGGGCGACAGCGCGGTGGTCTGCGTCACGGTCCAGTTGTCGGGATCCTACGACGCCCAACCTTTCAGCGGCACCTTCGCCTATACGCGCTGCTGGCACCGGCTGCCGGGCGGTCAGTGGCGCATCGAGGCAGCCCATTGCTCGCCCGTCGTTCGGCCATGATCGTTCCGCAGGATCGGCGCGGTCGTTGACCGGCCGACCGCTTCCCTCGCGCTCCTAAGCTCGCAAGACCACGGTCTGGAACGCGCTCGCGGCTTGCGGACGCCCGAACAGCCAGCCCTGCAAGCGGCCGCAGCCCGCGAGGCGCGCAAGCTGCGCCTGTCCCGGTGTCTCGATCCCTTCGGCGCAGACTTCAAGATGATAGGCCTTCGCCAGGCCGACGATGGAGACCAGAACCTCTCGCATATCAGGCTCCGATTCCAGCGGAGCAAGGAACGACCTGTCGATCTTGAGCCGGTCGATCGTGAGTTGCTGGAGATAGGCGATGCTCGCAAACCCGGTGCCAAAGTCGTCGAGCGCCATGCGGATACCGAGTGAGCGCAGCCGGTCGATCACAGCCGCCGCGACCTGGGGACGGCGCAGCAGCAGGCTTTCGGTGATTTCCAGCTCCAGCCGCTCGGGAGGAAACCTGGTCCGTTCCAGGACCTGCTGAACCTCGTCGTAAAGATTGCCATCCCAGAATTGCGCCGGCGACAGGTTAACGGCCAGATCAAGCCCGGTCTCGCGTATTTCCCGGCAGGCATGGAGAAGCACCTGGCGGCCGATCGCGTTGATCAGCCCGCTGATCTCGGCGATGGGAATGAACACGTCCGGCGGGACATCGCCATGGACGGGATGAGACCAGCGCGCCAGCGCCTCGACGGCGACGACCTCGCCCGACTGGGCATCGACGATCGGCTGATAGCAGACGTAGATCTCTTCGTCCTCGACCGCGCGCTTGAGATCCTGCTCGAGCCGCTGGCGCCTTTCATGGCCTTCGTCGAGCGAGGGGTGGTAGACCCGCGCGCAGTTCCTGCCCGCATCCTTGGCGGCATACATGGCAACGTCCGCCTTGCGAATGAGCTCTTCCGCGCTATCGCAGGATGTGTCGCTCTCGAAATAGCCGATACTGGCCCCGATTGCGATGCTGTAGGCGCCAACCTTGAACGGCGTCGAGAACGCTTCGAGAATGGCCTCACATGTCGCGGCCGCCACGCCAGGCGATGGCGATCCCAAGAGAACGGCAAACTCGTCGCCGCCCGCGCGTGCGATAAAAGCTTCGCCCGCCGCGGCTTTCAAGCGACCAGCGGCTTCCTTGAGCAGAAGATCGCCGGCACTATGGCCGTAGACGTCATTGGCATCCTTGAACCCGTCGAGATCGAGGAACAGCAGGGCCAGTCCTTGCCTTGCCGCGACAAGCTCGCCCAGTCGTTCCCCCAACGCGCGGCGATTGGGCAGTTCGGTCAAGGTATCGTGATCCGACAGATGCCGGGCAATAAGTTCGCTTGCGCGCAGCGCCTCGATCGACTGGCCGCCCCGGCGAAGAATAAGACCGGCCGCCACAAAGGCGACGAAGCCCACCGCCAGTATCGCCGGCACCAGATGCTGCCTCAGCGATGCACCCGGATGATGCGACCGCCATTCCAGCCAGGCGATCCGTTCGCCCGACCGGCCCTTGATGGCGATGGCGTCCATTCCGGCTGTCCGGTTCCCCAGCGTCAGCCGCACATCATGTACATTGAGTTCGCGCGTGAGGTCCGCCAAAAACGCCTCGTCGACGTGACGGGCGATGACCAGAAGGCGGGTCGGCCCTCGGGGCGCCGCGATCTTACCCGTCAAGGGCACCACGGCGGCCGTGGCATAGACCATGACCTGGTTGCCTGAGCGCGTGAAGCCGCTGACGATCGGACTGCCCTCGGACGGCAAGCGCCGGACTTCGGCGATCGAGCGAACGAAGTTGGCGCCAAGACGCAAGTGAGCGGTGTTCGCGGCGATCTTTCGGTCTTTGAAGCTGTAAAGGGTCCGATCGTCCGCACCGAGCACGAAGATGTCGGAATATCCCTGGGTGCGGCCCAGATAGGCCACGACATTGTCGTCCATCCAGGCCGCATCGAAGCTCGAACCGATGTGACGCACGGCATCGTCCCATTTCGCGTAATCCTGCAGATCGTGCTGCACCATCGCGGAAGCGGTGGCGAACGCGCCCCCGAGCGCTTGCCGCTCCCGCTCGAGCTGCTGAGCATCCTGGGCACGAGTGCTCAGGAAAATGAGAAGGAAGATGAAACCGAAGCATACGCTGAGCAGCGACAGGAGCGGCCAAAGATACTGCCGTGGCACAGAAACGCGGAGAAGTCGGACAGCTACGGCCATGGACTCGCGATATCGCAACTTGGTTAAGGCTCTCCTGCCGATTACCTCGGTCAAGATCGAACGGCCGGTTGACGAGCCTTCCAGACATCCGGCGCCCAGTGTTGCTGCTTCGCTGCAAAGCCGACCGATCTCAGTTTGGAGGAGGCGATCCCTGTGCATCCCGCGTGACAGCTGGCGAAGATGGCCCGTTGTCATCGTCGCCCGGCACGGACATGTCGCCTGCCAGCCGGTCACGATAGAGGGCGGCACGGGCCAGCAGCATGAGGGTCAGCGGCGTCGTCAAAGTCACGAACACCGCAATGAGGATCTCATGCACAACGGGCCTGGACTGCATCGCGGAAAAACAGGTGATGGACGCCATGAGGATGAAGGCCGTGCCCAGCGTCGGGCCGAGCGTCGGCGGATGGAGGCGCTCATAAAAGGTCTTCATCCGCACGAGGCCGACCGTGCCGATAAGCGTGACACTCGCGCCGAGCAGCAGGCAGATACCCACGATCAAGGCCGCCCAGGGCGGAAGGTCAGGCGCCTGGATCATTCGATCACCTCGCCGCGCATCAGAAATTTCGCCAATGCCACGGTTCCCGCAAAGCCCAGCAAGGCGATAATGAACGCGGCCTCGAAGAACAGGGTGCGTCCGGTCTGGATGCCGTATGTAAGCAAGAGCAGCATTGCGGCCAGATAAAGCGCGTCGAGGCCCAGCACCCGGTCCTGCGCGCGCGGTCCACGTAGAATCCGGAAGCTTGCGCAGGCCATGGCCAGGCCCAGAAGGATTTGGGCTGCAGTGATCGCCAGGCCCAGGAGGAGGTGGCTCAAACGAAAATCTCCTTCAGGAGGCGCTCATAGCGGCCCTTGATGAGCGCGATCCAGTCCGCCTCGTCCTTCAGGTCGAGGACATGGATGAGCACTGTCTGCCGATCGGGGTCATGCTGAAGCCAGATGGTGCCGGGCGTCGCCGTGATGATGACCGCCAGAGTGGTAAGCGCATAGGGATTACGCAGTTCGAGCGGCACTTCAATGAACCCCGACCGCCGCCGCCGCGAACCGAACAGAACGATGCGCGCGACCGCGAGATTGGAGCGCAGGATATCCAGCAGCACCAGGCCGACGAGGCGCGGCACCGCCCTCCCCCACCGGATCTCGGCTGACGCTGGCCCGAGCGGGCGCATCACTTGCGGCACGAGCAGCGACGCCGCCGCCGCCAGAAGGCATTGCCCCGCAGAGACGCCGCTCAGAAGGATCCACAGGAGAAAAACTGCCGCCGCCAGTAGCGGATAGGGGAAGAGACGGCCGATCATCGCGGCGCGCCCCCGCGAGACCCCAGCACCGCCTCGATATAGGCACGCGGCGCACCCAGGCCCCCAGCGGTCGTCTCGACATAGCGGTAAAGCGGACCCGCCGCGACCATGAGGGACAGGCAGACCCCCAGCAGCAGCCCGATCGGGACAACCTCGATCACGCTAAGGCGGGCCGGCGCATCCTCGCCCGGCGTCCAGAGAAGATCGATGCCGGCGCGGGTCATGGCGACCAGCGTCGCGAGACCCGAAAGGATGATCAGGCCGGCAAGCGTCCACGCGGAAGGGGAAATGGCGTCCTGGTCGAACAGGGCGGAAATGATCGCGAACTTGGCAATGAAGCCGGAAAGAGGCGGCAGACCGGCGAGAAGGAGCGTGCAGAAGATGAAAGCGCCGCCCAGGACCGCGATCGTGCCCGGGATTATGATCCCGACCTCGTCCGCCTCCTCGCTGACCGCGCCCACATATTCGTCGTCGAATACGGGCTCGGCGATCCCCGCGATCAGATCCTCCTCGTCGGCATTGCGCTCCACCGGTTCGATGAGCAGGTAGAGCGCGCCCACCGCGAGCGTCGAGCTCACCAGATAGAAGAGCAGCGCAGCCACCAGCGCCTGACCGCCCAGCCCGATCGCCGCGATCAGCGTACCTGAAGACACCAGCACATAGTGACCCGCGACCCGGGTCAACTGGCGGGTCGCCAGAATGCCCAAGGTTCCGAACAGCATCGTCGCGAAGCCCAGGAGAACCAGCGCATGATCGGCAAAGCCCACCGCCGCGCCCGAGCCTTCGCCGAATAGCAAAGAGGTGAGCCGCAGGATGATGTAGACGCCGACCTTGGTCATGATCGCGAAAACCGCAGCGACAGGCGGCGCAGCCGCTGCATAGGTACGCGGCAGCCAGAAATTGAGCGGCCAGATGCCCGACTTGACGAGAAAGGCGACACCCAAAACCGCGGCGCCCGCCTCGAGCAGCATGAGATCCCCGCGCGCGACCTGCGGGGTCTTCACCGCGATGTCGGCCATGTTGAGCGATCCTGTCACTGAGTAAATCATCGCGACCCCAGCCAGGAACAGCAGCGATGTCGCGATATTGATCGTGATATAGTGAAGGCTTGCCCGCGTGCGCTCCTCCCCCGAGCCATGCAGGATCAAGCCGTAGGATGCGGCCAGCAGCACTTCGAAGAATACGAAGAGGTTGAAGATGTCGCCGGTCAGGAAGGCGCCGTTGATCCCAGCCAGCAGAAGCAGGAACAGCGCATGGAAACGCGGACCCGAGCGGTCCCACCGCGCCAGCGCATAGACCAGCGCCGTCACTCCCAAGAGATCGGTCAGGAGGACCATCATGGCCGAAAGGCGGTCCGCGACCAGAACGATGCCGAAGGGTGCCGGCCAGTCGGCAAGACGATAGACCTGCGGCCCGCCGGTGCCGCCGCCCAGTTGTCCATCGCAGCTCAGCACCAGCAGCCCCGCGACGGCGACCATGGTGACAGCCGTCACGAGGCTGATCGCCCGCTTGAGCCTGCGTCGCCGCTCGGCCACCGCCAGCAGCAGCGCGCTGGCCACGATCGGCAGGACGACGAGCAGGACGGGCAGATGCTGGAGCCAGGCGGGAGCCGCACTCATGGCTCTTCATCCTCGCCGTCGACGTGGTCGGTTCCGGTCAGGCCACGCGCGGCAAGCAGCACCACCAGGAGCAGCGCCGTCGTCGCGAACGAAATGACGATAGCCGTCAGCACCAGCGCCTGGGGCACGGGATCGACGTAAAGCGCCGCATCGACGGCCTTGCCGTCTACGATCGGCGGCGCATCGGTCCGCAGCCGGCCTGCGGCCAGGATGAAGAGATTGACCGCGTAGGAGAGGAGCGACAGTCCGAGCACCACCTGGAACGTGCGCGGGCGAAACAGCAGCCACAGGCCGCTGGCGACGAGGATGCCGATCGCAAGAGCCAGCACCGCCTCCATCAACTCTCACCCTCGGCAGAATCGTCGGGCGAAGACCCGGCCGCGGGACGCGCCCGCGGCGCGCGGATCGATTGATGGGCAAGCGCGATCAGGATCAGCGCTGTCGTCCCCACCACCACCATGAACACGCCAATGTCGAACAGCAGCGCGCTCGCCACCGGCACCGCGCCTGCCAGCGGCACCTCGAAATACTGAAAATAGGTGGTGAGGAACGGCGCGCCGAACAGGAGCGCTCCGGCGCCGGTCGCTACCGCGCAAACCAGGCCCGCGCTGATCCAGACCAGCGGCTGCACATTGAGCCGGGCTTCCACCCAGCGCGTGCCGCCCGCCATATAAAGGATGATGAGTGCGATCGAAGCGGTCACCCCCGCCGCGAAGCCGCCGCCCGGCCAGTCGTGGCCGCGCACCAGGAGATAGAGCGCGAACGTGGCGATTATCGGAAACAGCCATTCCATGAGGACCCGAGGGACCATGAGATAGTGGCGCGCCGTGTCGCCTCGCTCCCGCTCCAAGCCCGCGTCGTCGAAGGCATTCTGGACCTTCTGCTGGTCAGGCGCTTCGACGCTTTCCGCAGCGGGCCGGAACCGACGCAGCAGCGAGAAAATGGTCACAGCAACGATCGACAGCACCGTGATCTCGCCCAGGGTGTCGAAACTGCGGAAATCGACCAGGATGACGTTGACGACATTCTTGCCGCCGCCGCCGGGATAGGCCTGTTCCAGGAAAAAGCGTCCGACGCCTTCGGGGGGCACGCGCGTCATCATCGCATAGGATAGCGCCGCCATGCCGACGCCCCCTATGCCTGCCAACAGCAGGTCGCCACCGCGGCGCAGACGAACGGCGAGCGGTGTCTGCGCGCCCGGCCAGACGTTCGGACGGCGCAGCGGAAGCCAACGCAGCCCAAGCAGGAGAAGGACCAGGGTCACGGTCTCGACCAGTAGCTGCGTGAGTCCCAGGTCCGGCGCCGACAGCCAGATGAAGCTGACGCAGGTCATGAGCCCGGCGACGCCGACCATCACGAGGGCGGCCAGCCGATGGAACTTCGCGCGGTTGGCCGCGCCGATCGCAGCGGCCCCGCCGATCAGCCAGAGCAGAGCGAATATGGGATCCAGAAGCGTGCGCGGCGCGCCGGCGCTATAACCCAGGAGGAAGACCGGCAAGGCGCCGGCACAGAGCGCGGTCACGATGAGGAGGCGCAGTTGCACCTGCAACCGGCCCGAGCTGATCGCCCCATAGGCGGACCGCGCACCCTGAATGAGACCGGTCAGCGTCCGCTCGAACAGGCGATGTCCTTTCAGATGGCCGATGACCGGGGACGTTTCGACGCTGTTGAGCCGCCGTCCGAAGATCCGGTAGAGCAGGAGGCCGCCGGCCAGTGCGATCCCGCTCATAAGCAGGGGCAAGGTGAAGCCATGCCAGACCGCAAGGTCATAAGCCGGCGTGCGCGCGCCCAGCACGGCGCGAGCAGCGTCACCGAGCAGCGGGCCGATCGTCGCGGCAGGCGCGACGCCCACGACCAGGCAGAGCAGCACAAGCACCTCGATCGGCAGCCGCATCCAGTGGGGCGCCTCGCCAGGCTGGTGCGGCAGGCCGCTGGGCAGCGGGCCAAAAAAGGTCTGGTGGATGAAGCGCACCGAATAAAGCACGCTGAACATGCTGGCGAGCGTCGCCAGCACGGGCAGCGCCTTGTCGAGCACGGTGCCGCTATGCGCCCCGAGCGCCTCGGCCAGGAACATCTCCTTAGACAGGAAGCCGTTGAGCAGCGGCACACCGGCCATCGCCGCCGCCGCCACCATTGCCAGCGTCGCGGTGACCGGCATGCAGCGAAAGAGGCCGCTCAGCCGCCGCAGATCGCGTGTGCCCGTCTCATGGTCGATGATCCCTGCCGCCATGAACAGCGACGCCTTGAAGGTCGCGTGGTTCACGGTGTGGAAGATCGCCGCCACAGCAGCGAGCGGACTGCCGAGCCCCAGAAGCAGCGTGATGAGCCCGAGATGGCTGATGGTCGAATAGGCGAGCAGGCCCTTGAGATCATGCTGGAAGATCGCGGCCCAGGCCCCGACCAGCAATGTGGCAAGGCCTGTGGTCGCGACGATCAGATACCAGGCCTGCGTGCCGGCCAGCACCGGCCAGAGCAGGATGAGTATGAAGATGCCGGCCTTCACCATCGTCGCGGAATGGAGATAGGCCGAGACCGGGGTGGGCGCCGCCATCGCATGTGGCAGCCAGAAGTGGAACGGGACCTGCGCGCTTTTCGTAAAGGCGCCGATCAGCACCAGCACGAGCGCGGGAAGATAAAGGGGATGGGCGCGGATTAATCCGCCCGAAGAGAGGACGACGTCAAGATCATAGCTGCCGGCGATGTGCCCGATAAGCAGAAAGCCCAGGAGCAGGCAGACGCCGCCCGTGGCGGTCACTATTAGCGCCATGCGCGCACCGTCGCGCGCGCCCTGATTGTGATGCCAATAGCCGATGAGGAGAAAGGAAAAGAGGCTGGTGAGCTCCCAGAAGAATATGGTCTGGATGAGATTGCCCGACAACACGATGCCCAGCATTGAGCCCATGAAGGCCATCAGAAAGCTGAAGAAGCGCGGCACCGGATCGTCCGGCGACATGTAATAGCGCGCATAGAGAACGACCAAGGCTCCGATCGCGAGAACCAGCAGCGCGAACAGCCAGGTAAAGCCGTCCAGACGCAGGACCAGATCGAGCCCGAGGGACGGCAGCCAGGGCTGGTCGATGCGCACCACGTCCCCTAACGATACGGCCGGATAGAAGCTGAGGAGCGCCCCGATCGCCAGCAGGGTGACGACCCCTGCCAAGCTCGAAGCCAGATTGCGGGTCACCGAGGGTAGAAAGGCTGCGGCCAGGCTCGCGAGAAACGGCAAGGCGAGCACCAGGTAGAGAAGGTGCGGCTTGATCACGATACCAACCCCTCCCCTTCCCGCAAGGCGCGACCCTGGTGCCGCCGATGTCGGATCATGACCTGTCCCGGGCGCCAGGCGCGCTTGGTTGATATCAAAACCGATTGCACCCCCTCATATCCCCTGCAGCGGCCTGAACGGTCTTTCCTCCTGTGAAACACGGCGGCGCGCGATTGGCTCCCCGCCGGAGATGGACTCGGCCCCTTTCTCACGCGTCCGCAGAATGGCGCACGATCAGAAGGTCGCCCTCGAGCGCTTCGACCAGACGCTTGGCCGTGCTGCCCATCAGCGCGTCGAACAGGGCGCCATGTCCGTGGCTGCCGACAACCGTGAGATCGACGCGCTGGTCCTCTACATAGTCGGGGAGAAGGGCCTCGGGCGCGCCGTAATCGGCCACCACCGAAACCTTCCCGCGCAGACGGGCGTCGAGGCGGTCATCGGCGCGAACCTTCGCCATCATGTCCTCTTGCATCGTCAGAAGCGCGCGCCCGTCCTGCCGCGCGTCGGCGAGCGCGGCACTGGGGACGTCATAGGCATGAAATAGCGTAAATGCCGCTTGGGGAAACAGGTCCCAGGCAGTCTGCAGTCCCGCAATCGACGCATCGGAAAAGTCCGTCGCCACGACGATCTCGCGATAAGGCCGGAAGGCGCGGTCGTGAACGACCAGGATCGGCTGCTCGACCTCGCGAGCCACGCGGTTGACGGTGCTACCGAACAGGATCCGGCCCATCGATTCCGCGCTCGCCGCCCCTGTCAAAATGAGATCGCAGGCTTCGCTGCGTGCATGGGCAACCAACTGTTCAGCCGGATCGCCCTGGGCCGCGATGACCCTGATCCCTTCGAACGCCTCGGCAAGGTCGCGCTGCAACCGCCAGCGCATCCGTTCGGCGGGGTCAGGCACGCGCCGCCAGGACCGCTCTCGCCGATCGAACATCGAGCCGGACTGGTCGGCCGCGTCCATGACATGAACCGCCACCAGTTCGGCCTGGCTCTCCCTCGCCAACTGGACGGCGCGGTCGAGGGCGCGATCGCATCGCGGGGTAAGATCCGTCGCCACGAGGATCTTCCTGATCGTGGCTGCAACAGGCTCGGTCAAACGACGCTCCTTTCGGTTCGCCCCCCAAGCTGCTGAAGCTAGAACATTTCGCCTTTTAGGGGTTCTAAGCCGGAACCGCCGAAAATTCCGTCAGCCGATCAACGTGGCTTG
>ERZ1292623.2711-Hain-H51-01um-R1-2711-length-15596-cov-6_pt1 | contig 15596 bp, 14 predicted proteins | sample MGYA00564398_ERZ1292623 | MGnify/ENA primary metagenome ERZ1292623 (study PRJEB36523, sample SAMEA6512633) | groundwater metagenome | collected 2019-01-07 | study: AquaDiva: Metagenomics assemblies of 32 groundwater samples | reverse complement strand
GAGCTGGCCAAGTACTGGGATATTAGCGAGACCATCTCTAATTTTGAAGCACTGCGCGACCCGGCTTTCCTAAAATTCCGGCCGCCGTTTCATTTGAAAATTGAAACAGGAATGCATCGGCAAGGATTTAACCTTGATGATTTGCAACAGGTCATCAAGGAGATTCAAGATTCAAGATTTAAGATTTATGAATCGCTACGCGGTGTCTATTCTCACTTCGCCGCGGCCAATCCCGAGCACCGCGATTTTACCGAACAACAATTCAAAAAGTTTCAAGAAGCCGTGTCAATTATCAAAAGTCAGTTGTCAAATGTTGCGCTCACAGCCCACATAAGCGCAACTGGCGGCACTCTTTTGGATAAAAAATATCATCTGGACGCCGTCCGCATCGGCTTGGGTCTTTATGGTTATAGTCCTTTCGTTCTAAACCCCATGCCTACCGGCAGGCAGGCTAAACCCTATACCCTAACCCCTGTTCTAAAATGGTGTTCAATCATCAGTGAAATCAAGAATGTTCCTAGCGGCGAGAGTATCGGTTACGACCTTACAGAAAAATTAACCCGCCCCACCAAGGTGGCCATTATGCCCATCGGCTACTGGCATGGCCTGCCCCGAGCCCTGTCGTCTGTCGGTTATGTTGATGTTAATGGTCAAATGTCAAAGGTTCTTGGCCGTATTTGTATGGACATCACAATGGTGGATGTTACAGATATTCCCTGCCAGACCGGCGACTTGATTAAAATTGAGCCCTTGGCTGTTGCCCAAAAAACAGATTCCTCAATTTACGAAATTATCACCCGGATTAACCCATTAATTCATCGGAGAGTGATATAATTATTCAGTGGCTTATCTTGAATCAAGAGCGCAAAGAGTTAAAAAAAGAAGATTGGTAAGACGGTTGGTGACGATTTTGATCTTGGTGTTGATTATCGCCGCCGCCATTTATTATCGCGACCAGCTGTTGGTTCTCTGGCAGGATATTGAACGCGTTAGAAATCAGCCGGAAGTGGAGAAGATTTTAGCTGAGACGCGGCGGGAGGAGTATGGTATTTTCTGCAGCGGCGTAGAGATAGCTAACGATTGTTATCTATTCGATAAAAATGGAGTGGTATTTGCTAAAGCCAGGACAGTGGTGGGGGAGGTAATTTTGCGGATTGATGAGATTACTGACAGCCGGCCGCCCATTGGCCAATCGTTTTTACCTCAATCCGATTGGGAGAACACTTTGAAGATTCTGGAATTTGTTAAAAAAGGGGAGTGGCCAGCCGCCACTTTCCGCCTCAAGCGCCAGCAACAGGAATTGATTTTAGAAGGCCTGCCTAAACTTTTGTTTAGCCTGCGCTTTGACCCCAGTCAACATCTATTGGCCTTGACTGAATTGAAAAATAAAGTTAACTTTCAATCCTTGTTGTATCTTGATCTTCGTGTCGAGGATAAGATTTTTTATAAATAGATTTGATTAATCCTTTAAAATAGTTTATATAGAGAATAGCTGTTCGATAACCCAATTCTATTGGAAGGGAGAATTCCGTGGAATCATGGCGAATGATTGATCAGGATATTCCGCGCTGGTATGGGTTGTTTTGGGTCAATGACGGGCCTCATTTGGGCGTGGCTCTGCATAAAGAGTTTGTGGCCACTGTTCCAGTTATCAATGAGACCGCGCCAATCGTCCAAAGCTTTAAAATAAGTTTTGGATTCCGGGAGTTTGTCGGTGACTTGCGGGGTAACTTCGGATTTGACAACGTCTTGAGGTTTGACAGGGAGGAAGGTGATTTTCTGCGACTGCTGGCGTCGCTGCCTGTGTTTGAGCGATTGACAGATGAGCTGTGTGAAGATTGCAATGGCTTGGGCCAGAGAGATGAGGATGACGGGGGAGGAGACTGTTTTTACTGCGAAGGAAAGGGGAGAAAAAAGAACTTCGACCGGCAATCGGCCTATGCTCTTTCAGCCAGCCTGAATCTTTTATTCGCCGTCGCCCAATTTCCTGATGTTGAAACATCATGTCAGTTGCCGCAGTTGATAACTGTCGATCTGGCTACTTTTCGTGATATGGGAGGATTTGCCATCAGCGGCTTGTACAGCAAGCGTCTTTCTCAATGGCTGGCACAGGGGGCGCCCAAAGAGATACCAGAAATGGTGGATGCGATGAAAGTCGCCCACACAAGGATGTTTGGGGCGCTTCGCAAATATGATCAGTATCGGTTCCGGGCGGCGGTGGACTACGACACGGGTTGGTTAAACACCAGTTGTCCCGGCGATGCTTGCGGTTTGAATCCGGCCGATGGTCATGTGGACAGGGGTGAAGGTTATAAATTCTTCAGCCACAACGTTGATTCGCCAATGCAGCAGCTCACCATTCTCGCTTCACTGGCGGCACTGCACGACCTTGTGGATAAAGATCCCCGGGGGGCCCTACCGCCATAGGGCCCTTTTTTTGTTAATACTTCAAAAATTTCCAGAAATGTGGCATTTTTAGATAAACAGCTTTTGGTCAAGAGTTTATGATCAAGACGAACCATCCTTCTCGAAACAACCTGTTGTAGTGGAGCTATAAATTCGTGAGTCCTGAGGAGAGAAATCTAAGAAAAACAGCTGTTTGAGCCCTGAATCCTGAGCCGGGTCGAAGGAGAGGGCGAGTTCTGTTTTTCTGATAATTTCTGACGAGGGACGAGGAGAATTTATGCGAAACGGAAATGGTTGTTGAGAGAAGGCAGGGTGAGTCTCGTAAACTCTTGGGCACCGAAAGCTTACATTTATGAAAAAACTTTCCATCGGCATCGTCGGCTTGCCCAATGTGGGCAAGTCCACGCTTTTCAAGCTGCTGACCAAGCAGGAAGTTAATATTGCTAATTATCCTTTCTGCACCATTGACCCCAATGTCGGCGTGGTGTCAGTGCCTGATGAGCGGCTCAATAAGCTGGCGGAGATGAGTAAGTCAGAAAAGACCATTCCAGCCGTGGTGGAGTTTTATGATATTGCCGGTTTGGTTAAGGGCGCCAACAAAGGCGAGGGGCTGGGCAACCAGTTTTTGTCTTATATCCGCGAGGTTAATGCCATTGTCGAGGTGGTGAGAATTTTTAAGGACTCTGAAATTACCCATGTGGAAGGTAGTGTCGATCCGCTGCGCGACATGGAAACTATTGATCTGGAACTGCAATTAAAAGACGAGCAGTCCAAGGAAAAAGAAAATCTACTTTCCTTAAAGCCAAAGATTCTTTTATTCAATGGCCGGCCCGAAGATATCCCAACTATTGAAGGTAACCTTCAATATATTACAGCGGATTTAAGCGGCAATCCCGATCTATCCGGATTAATCCGCAAGGCCTATGAAGTGCTGGGTTTAATCAGTTTTTTCACTACCGGAGAAAAGGAAACCCGGGCTTGGACAATTGGCAGAGGCAGTAAGGCGCCGGAAGCGGCCGGAGTTATCCATACCGACTTTCAAAATAAATTCATCCGGGCGGAAACAATTCAATGGGATAAGTTATTAGAAGCCGGCAGTTGGCAGAAGGCCAAGGCCAAGGGGTGGATTCGGACAGAGGGAAAAGATTATGTCGTTGAGGAAGGCGACGTGATGCTTATTCGCCACAGTTAAATAAAAGGGATCAGCTCTTTTTCGCTGTCTGGGCCTTAAGATAATCAGTCAGCCAGGCATCCCAGGCGTCTCTGGTGACTTTGCCGAATTGTCCGGTTGGCTTGCCTTTAGTGGCCTTAGTTAATTGCTTCAGAGCCGCTGGCGAGTCCTTACCTTTCTTCTTGTCCTCCTGCATCAGGAAGGCCTGGAGTTGACCTACGGCTTTTTCCGTGGCTTTGGTGTAGTTAATGTTGTATTTGGGGATGGCCGAGTTTTTTTCTATATCTTTTTTCAGTTCTTCAGTGGCTGGTAATCCCATTTTCACTAATAATTCATTAAGTTGTCTCACTTCATCGCCTGAGCTGTTCAGTTTTAGCGGCCCTTTGGCGACAATGGAGGCAGGGACTAATTCTTTAGGAGCGGCTGGGACAGCCGGAGCAACCGGAGCGGCCGGGGCGGCAGTAGGAGCGGCGGCCGGAGTAACAGCGGCAGTGGCGGCAGCAGCGGCTGTTGCTGTTTCTGCTTTGGGCTGGACCGGAACAAAATCATTGTAAACTTTATTTACCCAAGCCGTAATCTTTTCCTGGAATTTTGTAATATCAGAGGTTGAGATTTTTAGCAGATCGTCACAGAAAGATCGGATGAGGCCGTTAATCCGGGTATCTTTTTCTGTATCAGTAAGCTTCTCGTCTTTTTTAATGGCTGAGATAGCATCTAAAGTGCCGGTTTTAATTGACCAGTTGATCAGCGCCTTGCCAGTTGAACCATCTTGATCACCGGAGAAGTTGACTCTTCCCGGAGGGCGTGACCATTCTTGGAAACATGGGAGAAGATTAACAACGTGTTGATTGACATATTGGGTGCCCAAGGCATCCATAACTTTAGGTCTGGCATTGTTATAATATTCCCACATCGTGGCTTCGTTGTTGATATTGGCGCTGGAGAGTTTGGATAAAGTGCTGGCGCTGGTTTGGGCGGTAAAAAGATCCCGGTTAGGCAGAGCGTAAGGCCGCGCCTGACCGGGGAAACGCTGTCTTTGTCTAATAAAACCGCTCCGATCAACCTTGGGCGCCTGAGAAATAATCCAGAGGCCGCCCAAGAGGGTGATAATTAAAACAGTCACCGGCCAATTTTTCAAATGATTCACCTTTTAATTATAACAGAGAGAGGGTTGGTTCAATTGTGGATAAGTCAGATGTAGCCAATCTTTTTTAACCAATGATTATTCTCCCATTCCCAGAGGCGCTTGGCGCCCAGGAAGGCATCAAAGTCATCCTGCCAAAAGGGGAATTCTTTTAGTTCAATAACGCCGGTCAGTTCACCCCAATCGTGTTCAGTATTGCAGGTTTGCCAGCCATTGGGTCGGGGATAGGGGGAGCGGATTTTTTCCCGGCCGCCCTTGCCCCGCAGGATTGAACTGCAGCGCCGGCAGGTCTTCACTTGGTCGATTCTCATTATCCAGCGCGTCTCCAAAGAGGGGATTTGCTGTTTGAGGGCGTCCATATAGGCGGCGGTCTGGAGATTATAATCGCGGTAGATGCTTTGCGAAGTTTTGATATCCAGAATGCCGAGCCGGCCGTCAATTAAAGCCACGGTGTCAATGGTGCCGGCATAGCGATGGCGGGGATTAAAAACTCTTTTCTCCACAAACTCTGGATCAGCTTGAATATGATTATGATTTAAAAAATCAATCGCCGCTTTGATGGCCGGCTCAATCTCTTTGGGGATGGCAGGGGAGTCCCCCACAAGAATTTTTTCAAAAGTCTCATGGATGAGCGTGCCCTCCTTGGCTGATTCATTCTTAATCGCCTCGCCTGCCTCAAAATTAGGCAAGTCAGCATAGAACTTATATAGGGCCGGCTTGGATTTAATTTCAACGATCTTGGTGACGCGGGGATACCAACTGCCGTCAATGTCATAGCCGCAAACGCCTTTGAAGTGATTTTCGTCTTTGAAATACATCTATAGGATTGTAACAAGGGTTTAGGGTTTAGGGTATAGGGTATAGGGTTTAGGAGACGGAGAAGCGGCCGGATATAATGTCGCCCAATCTAGCTTTTGCGACATTTATAATAAATGGTCGTGAAAGCTTGCGGCCGTTTTGCGAACAGCTGCGCTGTCGCAAAACGGCCTTGCCTTCCGCCATATTGACCTACAAAAAAACCCCGCGGGTTCATCCTAAACCACGCGGGTTGTCAGAGGGAGCTTTGAATAAGGATGATTCGGGTTAGCTCTCCCCTTCTAGCTACCCATTCTACCGAGGACCGGGCGGGGTGTGATTCAGGATTGGTTGTCCCCTACTGCTATTCTGTCTTGATTGACACCAGCTTGAGCAGTCGTTTGGAAATGACCTCAAAGTTGAGTACCCCGATGACAGCTCCAGCCAAGGCGCCCACAACCGCATTGCCATAGAAGTAGCCGATGCCAGCGCCCAGAGCAGAATCAGCGGCACAGAGTAGGCGCAGCTGCGAGTGGATCAAGAAGAAGAGATGCTTGACAAAGCTGGCTGTCATCTTCGCCACTCGGACAAGGGCAACTAAGGCCTTTGGACTCTTCTTGATGACGTACTTCCAGGTAAATCGGGGCAGATGGTAGAAGTAGACAGAAAGCAGGTTATATTTGCCTAAGTTTTCTGCATGATCAATAGATCCGCCCTGCTTCTTGATATGAACAGCTAATGCAGCAACGAGACAACAAGCAGTGGTTGCTAGGAGAGTAAAAGTCACTATACTTATCAAGAATCCCTCAGGATCATTTACTAGTAGCGCGAGTAGCCAAAAGAAGATGATCAGAGGGAGTATGAAGGCAGACTGGAGGCCAAACGTTTCAAGACAAACCTTTGACCAAAGCCGCCAATCATATCCCATCACTTCTTTCTTGGTCGCTTTCCAAGCCACTGGCACTGCCTGCAGTACCTGTTTGAACTCATAGGAGAGGTAGCCGACAAGGCCACCTACCAGCAGACCAACCCACCAGAACAGAGGATTCATCTGGAGCGCCACCAGCGCCCCGATTCCTCCGCCCAGACCGCAGGCCACGGCAATCTTGCCACGGGTATCCATTGGATCACTCCTTCCGCTAAGGCGGAAAAACAGACCAGAATTGAGTTGAAAGTTGCTAATCTACATTATAAAAAATCCTCCCCAATTTGTCAATAGCGTTGACTGTCTATCATACCTAGCAACATCCTTGCCCTAAGTACTAATTACTAATTACTAAGTACGCGGATTGGAGCGAAGCCAAGTCAGACTTGGCGCAGCGGAAATCCGCTATAAATACTTCCTCGGGTCAATGTCACCGCCAGAAGGCATGGGGCCGCAGGTACGACTGCCGCGGAGCTGGTAGGTGTTGCCGCTCCAGACGGTAAAGTGCAGATGAGAGCCCCGCGAATATCCGGTATTGCCTGAATACCCTACTACCTGTCCCCTTTTGACGCTCTGACCATCGCTGACAGTAATCTGCGACAAGTGGGCATAAAGCGTTGCCAAGTTATTGGGGTGGCGCACCACCAAATATTTTCCATAAGCGCCGCGCCGACAAAATTTATCCTGATCACCAGTGTTGATCACAAATCCGTCTTCTGCGGATAAAATCGGCGTGCCTTTGGGCGCCCGAATGTCAATGCCATTGTGCCAGCGGCCCCGATAGCCGCCCCGGCTGGCAAAAGAAGTGGCGCCATATTCTTGGGTAAGTAAATGACTGCCATTCACTGGCCAGCCCAGCACTCCCGGCCGGAAGCCGGGCAGGGCGGTCGGGTCAATCTGTTTCCGCAGATCAGCTTCCAAGGCCTCCACCTCTTCGGCAATCTCCGCCTGCTTCTTGGCCAAATCGTCAAAAAGCTGTTCGTAGACTTTTTGCTGGTTCTTAGTGATCTTGATGAGGCTTTGCTTTTCCTTTTTCTCATCTTCAACCAAACCCTTGCGCACCTTCAATGTCTGTTGCTCCCCTTCCTTGCCTTGTTTTTTTTGCGAGGCGTTATCCAACTGATCGTTGAATTCTTTTTGGAGTTCTTTCAGAACACCCATATCCACTACCAGTTTATTCCGCACCTCGCCCAATTGCTGGGTAGCGGTTAAGCCATCGGTCAGCGTCCTATTTTTTAAAAAAGTCACCAGTGGATCTTCGGCGTCTTGCACCTGGATTTCGTGCAGTAACTGCTGTACTGCCCGTTTTTTCAAGCCGATTTTTTCTTTAGTTTCGTCGATGTCCAGCTCCAGTTGGGCGATTTCCAGTTCCAGTTTTTCAATAGTGGTTTGACTGGATTTAATACCTAAATCCAGTTGTTTAATATTGGAGTTAATTCGTTTGACTTCTTGATTAAGGGAGCGCCCCTTCTCTTCGTTTTCCGCCAGATTTTTTTGAGTTTCCTGAAGCTGCTGATTGATCTCGCGCAGTTTAGTGGATTTTTCTTCAATCTGCCGCTGTAATTCTGCGGCTGGAGGCGTAACAGCTAAAGCCGCAGGTATCGATGCTAATATACTAATTGATACTAATAATGCGAATAGTATCTTAATCATTGGAAATTACAACCCCAGTCCCCCATCCCTCAATTTCTCTATGGCTATTTTGATTCTGGACAGAGCTTCTTTCTTGCCCAGAACATCTAAAAGCTCCATTGGCCCGGGCGATTCTTTGAGGCCGGATAAGGCCGCCCGCAGAGGCCAATAAATCTCGCCTCGGCCGTATTTTTCGGCAATAATGGGAATCTCTCCGGGTTTATCGGCTTTAATTAACTCCACCACCATCTCTAATGATTTAACGGTTTCTCCCCGGCTGGTGTTTTTCCAGCAGAGCAAGTCAACCTCATAGGCCGGCAGTTTAAAGACAAAACCAGCCAGTTCTTTAAAATCATTGAGAGTTTTGGCGCGCTCTTTAAAAAGAGCGATGATTTTTTTATTTTGCTCGGTATTTTTCCAATCAAGCCGTTTTAATATGTCGCCCGCAGAAATTTTTTTCAAGTACTGCCCATTCAGCCAGTTAAGTTTTTCAACATTAAAGACAGCGCCGGCTTTTTGAACGCGGCTTAAATCAAATTTTTCAATAAGTTCTTCCCGGGTGAGAATTTCATGGTCATCAGCCGGATGCCAGCCGAGCAGGGCCATAAAATTTATTAACGCCTCGGGTAAATATCCTTGTTTTTGATATTCAGCCACGGCGGTGGCGGTAAATCTTTTTGACATTTTGCTGCGATCCGGATCAAGAATCAGCGGCAGGTGGGCGTAGTGGGGATGTTTGAAGTCCAGAGTGGTTTGGAGAAGCAGTTGACGGGGAGTGTTGGGGATATGGTCTTCTCCCCTGATGACATGGCTTATTTGCATTTATTCGTCATCAATGACCACTGCCAGATTATAAAGAGGCGTTCGGGTGTTTTTAGCGATAGAAAAGTCACCGATTAAATTAGTGTCAAATTCGATTTTGCCTCTGATGAGGTCAGTGAAGTGAATTTTTTGGGAGGGGGTGCGGAAACGAATCACTTCTCCCTTAGTTAAATTTTTGTCGCGGCACTGACCGTTATAAACCGGCGCCAGCCCTTGGGCCAGCATTGATTGCCGTTTTTCTTCTAACTCTGCTTTAGTACAGGCGCACCAGTAGGCCAGCTTCTGATTGAGGAGCTGGTTGATGTATTTTTCGTAAATTTGAGCGCGTTCTGATTGCCGGTATGGTCCTTCCTCCCAATCCAGTCCCAGCCACTTCAGAGACTCAAGAATATCTTTTTCAAATTCTGGAGAAGAGCGTTCTAAATCCGTATCTTCAATCCGCAAAATAAATTTCCCCTTATTTTTCCGCGCAAAAAGCCAATTAAAAAGCGCGGTGCGGGCCGTGCCGATGTGTAAATAGCCGGTGGGAGAAGGGGCAATGCGGACCCGGATGGTCATAATGAAAATATAGCGGATATTTATCAATAAAAAAAGCCGCGCCTTGCTTGGAGCTAACAGAGAACCCGCACAGCACTAAGGGGGAGGGTACCCTGCGCCAGCAGCAAGGACGCGGTGTATTGGAGCCGCCTGAAGATGATTTGTAGCCTTCCTTGCCTATAGGCAATTGGGGGGGCCGAAGCCACCCTTATTGTACTAGTTGAGTCAGGCTACATTGTATCAAGTCCAGGCGGCATTGATATTGATTCTGTATCAATACCGATCTTATCTTGAACTATTTAAAGCTTAGCATTTCCCTCTAGCTAAAGTCAAGAGGCTGTTGGCAATAGTTTCAGCTGTAGTCAATTTAGCAAACGTCCGAGCGGCGCTGGCCATCTTTTGATAGCGTTCCCGATCATCCAAAACCCCCTCAATCAATCTATTGAAGGTTACCTTCAATAGATTGGGTTCTTCGATAATAATAGCCGCTCCGGTGGCGGCGTAGGTTTGGGCATTGATTAGTTGGTGGTTGTTGGCGGCCTCGGGCAGAGGGATCAAAATACTGGGTTTGCCAAAAGCGGCGATTTCAAAAATTACCGACCCCGCCCGCGAGATTATCAGGTCGGCCGCGGCGTAAGCCGCGGCCATTTCTTTAACGTTGAAGGAAGAAACGAGGTGGTAGGTTGTAGGTGGTAGGTTATAGAGAGCAATCTTATTTTTATATTCGGTAAAATTAGTCTTCCCCACTTGATGTAGGACATGGCATTTTTCCAAAAGCCCCGGCAGGTTCTGAAAAATAAAATCATTGATCCGCTGCGAGCCCTGGGAGCCGCCCAGAACCAAAATCAGCGGTTTAGCCGAGTCAAAGCCAAATTCGCTTCTTGCGAAGAAGCGAATTTGGCGCTCGGCGGCATTTTTTTTTGCCAACTCAAGCAATTCTTCACGAAGGGGAATCCCTACTCCTTCTGGTCCCCAAGCTTGAAAAACTTTAGCCGCCCAGCGGCTGGAAATTTTATTGGTCAGGCCCATTACCGCGTCAGATTCGTGAATGATAATCGGGACGCCATAGAGCCGGCAGGCCAAAAGCACCGGCAGAGCGCCCGGGCCGCCCTTGGAAAAAGCCGCGTCCGGCCGCCACCCAGTCAGATACCAGAGTGATTGCAAGACCGCCAATCCCAATTTAAAAATATCCACCAGATTGAGCCAAGAAAAATAACGCCGCAGTTTGGCGCCCATTACCCAATAAACTTCTATCCCCTCTTGACGCAACAGGTCGTTGTAAGGGCTTTGCGGGCCGTAGTATCGCAATTCATAATTCTTAAATCCCATGCCTACCGGCAGGCAGGCTAAATCATAAATCTTCTTAGTAATCGCCAAAAGCGGATAAATATGGCCTCCGGTGCCCCCGCCGGTTAACAGGATCCGTTGCATCCCGCAATTTTACAATATCAATGATCAATGATCAATTTTCATTTAATTTTCAATGAATCAATGAATCAAACAAACGGGTTTGAAAATTGAAAATTGGTAATTGAAAATTTTTAAGAGTATTTTGCCACATTATTAGCAATCCCGGCAATGGTCATAAAAACGGCTAAAGCAGTGCCGCCGTAGCTGATAAATGGCAAGGGAGTGCCGGTGAGGGGTAGGAGGCCGGAGATGGCGCCGATGTTGACAAAGGATTGTAAGGCGATCAGCGAAGCAAAGCCCACCAATAGCAATTGACCAAATTGGTCGTGACTGCGATTGGCCAATACCAACATCCTCAGCACTAAAATTAAAATTAGTAAGATTAAAGTAGCGGCGCCGACAAAACCGGTCTCTTCGGCAATCACCGCAAAAATTGAGTCATGCAATGGTTCGGGCAGAATACTGATTTTACTGGTTGACTGTCCATAGCCCACCCCCAGCAGTTTCCCTGAGCCAATGGCAATTTTCGCTTGAGTAATTTGGTAGCCGCTTTTTTGAGGATCTTGTTCAGGATTTAAAAAGGTTTTAATCCGTTCTAGGCGATAGGGGGTGTAATAAATGACGATACTGATGGTAATTAATGCCAGCAGAATCACCGCCAAGATATAAGTGAAGCGGGCGCCGCTGATAAAGTACATAATCAAGGCGATCATGGCTAAAATAGCGGCAGTGCTGGTGGCTGGTTGTTTTAATAACATAAACATCGTAATGCCCAGAACAATAATAAAAGGAGCAAAGCCCTTAGCCAGATCGCGGCGCCGATCCTCACTTTTCCCCAACCAGGCCGCCAGATAAATAATCAAAGCTGGTTTAAGCAGTTCAGAGGGCTGGAAAGTAACCGGGCCGAGTTTCAGCCAGCGGGCGGCGCCGCCGGCGGCGACACCATAGCGGGTAAAAGTTAGCAGGAGCAGCAGCAGCGCCAGCAACAAGATAATGGCGGCAATTTTTTCAAAAGCGCGGTAGTGAATATTAGAGGCGATGACTAATCCCGCCAGACCTACCAGAAAACCATAAAGCAATTGGTGTTTTAGATAATAGTAGCTGTCGTGAAAAAGTTTCTGGCCCAGATGCGACGAAGCGCTGGCAATCATTACCAAACCAAAAATCACCAACAGCAAGGCGGCAGAAATAATTATATAGTCGCTTCCCCCGCCTCTTATTCTCAGTCGGCCTCCTTTCATTTTATAAAGTGATTACTTTTCCTCCAGCACTGCCGTTCACCAGCACTTGCTGGATTTTTTTGTCTTTAATCAAAACCAGATCAGCGGCGTAGTTTTCTTTAATCAGTCCCCGGTTTTTCAAACCTAAAACTTTGGCGGGCAAGGCCGTTAATTTGGCGACAGCTTTTTCCAAAGGCCAGCGCCGGGCCTCAGCCAATTCCAGAAATTTTTGGCTGGGAGCGGTGATGAGAGCCCGGTCATGGAACAGCCACGGCGCGAGCAGTTCTTCATCAATCTCCGGCAAGGCCACCACCAATTTCATCTTGGTTAGATTCAGTAATTCCAAGAAGGCCCTGGCTAGAGGCAGTTTGCGGTTATCAGCAAATTCTTTGAGAGTTTTGCCGCTGAGATAATGATAGCTGGCGGGAATTTCTTTGATTACCAACTCCCCATTGACTTTTAATTTTTCGATAAGCCTTTTTTGCTGATGAACATCGTTAATTAATTGCAGCATTTCTTCTAAGCCGCCGACTTGGCACCACTCGGGCAGGAGTTGGTAAGCGGGCAGGATTTTAATTGGTTCAGGAGAGATGGTGAAGAAGAGGCCATCACCGCTTTTCTCAATCAGGGTCAGCGCCAGTTGATATTGTTTCTTAAAACCAAGCAGGGGCTGAAACTGATTGATGATGGTTTTAACACCACTCTGTTTGTAGAGAAAAATTGTTTCATTAACAGCGCCCACTAAATCTTCTTGGTTATTGCGAAGCCCGACCGAATAGAGGCCATTGTCTGTCCTGACCTCATTTAAAAGTTCCCGGATTTCCTGCTGGGGAACCCGCCGGGCATGAACTGTATCTAAACCCACTGACAGCCCAAAGGCCCCCTGATCCATAGCATCTCTGATAATTTTTTTGAAGACCTTGATCTCGGCATCAGTGAGATCGCGGGCGGCGTCATTGGTAATTTCTCGTCTGACTGTTGAGTGACCGATAAAACTGCCAAAGTTCACCCCTAAAGGCAGTTTCCCAAGCTCCTTAATTAATTCTTCCAGGCTGTGCCAGTTAACATTGGTTCGGTTGGGGTTAATATATTTGCGGAGAGCCCGGAGAGAGCCGTAGAGCAGGGGGGCCAGCGAGACGCCGCCGTGGCCGCCAATGATCGTAGTCACTCCCTGCCCGAGGTAGTCTTTCTGATTGGGGTTAGTGAAGATTTTTAGATAATGATCAGCTTCTGTCTGACTTTCAATAAATCCGGGAGTGAGATAGGCGCCCAGGCCGTCGATGACCATTTCTGTTTTTTTGTTGGGGAAGTGGCCAATAGCTGAGATTTTGCCGCCGGAGATGAGGACATCTCCGGGGTAGGCCGGGGAGCCGCTGCCGTCAATAATTTTGACGTTGCGAATAAGAATCACTTGTGAATTATAGCACGCTTGACAACATTTTAGGGTATTTGGATCATAAAAATCTATTCAAAAAGAAAAATACTAAACCAATAGTGGTGAAAACAACAGAGACAATCCAGAAGCGCATGGTGATCTGCGATTCGGGCCAACCAATGGCCTCGAAGTGATGATGGATGGGAGTGGAGATAAAAATTTTCCGACCCCAAGTTTTTTTACTGATAGTCTGGGCAATCACCGACAGCGCCTCCACCACCGGAATAAAAAAGAAGAAAGGCAGAAAGAGAGCGGTGTTGGTGAGCATGGCAGTGACGCCCAGGGTAATTCCCAGCGCCATCGAGCCGGTGTCGCCCATAAAAAATCGGGCGGGATAGATATTAAACCATAAGAAAGCCAAGAGCGCTCCGACAATGATGACGTTGAAAACTGCTAAATGATAGCGACCGAGAGTAAAAGCCACCACTGTTAAAGCGGAAAAAGCAAAAAGAGAAACGCCGCCCGCCAAACCGTCGAGTCCATCTGTTTCATTCAGCGAAAAAGCGCTGGCGACAATAATGAAAATAAAAAAAGGAATATACCACCAGCTCATAGCAATGTTGCCGTAAAAAGGAATGTTCAGTACATCCCAATCGAGTTTGTAATAAAACCAAAGAGCCCCAAGCAGTGCCATCAATAAATAAATGAGCAATTTGTGGCGGATCAGCAATCCTCCGCCTTTAGGCCCAATCCGCAAGATGCCGGAAATGTCATCGATTAAACCCACTCCAGCAGCAAAAATCAAAGCGGCCAAGGGCAGATAAGTTTGGGCCCGGTCAACGAAATTAAGTAAGGGATGAATCCAAAAGATGACAGCTAATAGCAAGACCGTCCCCCAAATGATGATGCCGCCAGCCGTTGGCGTCCCTTCTTTCTTTTTGTGAAGAGTGGCAAAGATCGGCGCCCTTTCATCCTGACGGATCTGTTTGCCGAACTGATGTTTTTTAAGAAGGTTGATCGCCCAAGGGGTGGCGGCCAAGGCGATAATAAAAGAGATAATAGCTGCTCCCAAAACCCTTATCGCTTGAAATATTGGGAAATCCATTGTTTTAGATATAGAGTTTGCGCAAAACGTTCATTTTTAGTGGGAGTACCCAGAACAATGATGACCAAGGGGTGACTGCTGCCGGAAAAAAGCGAAACCAGGTTGCCGCTGGCATCTTCGGTCCAGCCGGTCTTGCCGCCCAAGAAATCACTTTGGCCGGCAAAGTGATTGATGCTGAAATAAGTTTGGCCGTCAATAACTGCTGATGGTTCCCGGCTCCATTGAAAAATTTGCGGCTGATTTTCAGTGATGCTGATTATCAAACGATCGAGATCCCGGACGGTAGATTGATTGAGAAAGGATAAGCCACTGCTGTCAAAAAAGCTAGTTTGTTCCATTTTTAAATCTTGGGCCTTGTCGTTCATAGCGGCGATAAATTTTTCCTGTCCCAACTTCCGGGCCAACTCATCAGCCGCTTCGTTATCCGAGGCAATCATCATTCTTTTGATTAAGTTATTGCGCTCGGCGCTTAGGGGGATATTTTCCATCGCCACCACCGCTGTCATTAGTTTGGTGAGAGAAGCCAGCGGCCAGCGCTGTTCCGGGTTGAATTCATAGAAAATTTTGCCGTTGCCAATTTCTTTAGCCAAGGCCGAGTGGGTTTTGATATCTAAATTGTTTGTTTCTTGAGGGACATTGATTTCCGGGCTAACAGCCACACTGCTTTGATGAATGGTTTTGTTGATAATGGCGCCGGGCGACTGGGTTTCCGGGGCTAAAATTAAAAATATAGCTAAGACAATAACAACAAAAATTGCTCCTTGCCACTGCTTTGGCATATGATATTTTTATACCATGACTTTGGCTATCTACCGCAAGTATCGGCCCAAAAGCTTTGCTGATTTGATTGGCCAGGACTATTTGGTGGAGATTTTTCGCAATGCCGCCCGACAGGGCAAGATCGCCCACGCCTATATTTTTTATGGCCCCCGCGGCACTGGCAAAACCACTACCGCCCGATTGGTGGCCAAGATCGCTAATTGCGAAGCTGGAACTCTGGAAGCTGGAACTCTGGAAGCTGGAACTCTGGAAGCTGGAACTCTGGAAGCTGGAA
>ERZ1292623.2710-Hain-H51-01um-R1-2710-length-15597-cov-8_pt1 | contig 15597 bp, 21 predicted proteins | sample MGYA00564398_ERZ1292623 | MGnify/ENA primary metagenome ERZ1292623 (study PRJEB36523, sample SAMEA6512633) | groundwater metagenome | collected 2019-01-07 | study: AquaDiva: Metagenomics assemblies of 32 groundwater samples | reverse complement strand
CGAAGATTAAATTTTATGATTTGATAAGAGAAATGATTCAGCACGATATGGCTGAGTTACATAATGAACTATACGGTTCTAGAGGTGCGAGATGATAAAGTTAATGAAATCCACTTTTTACAAAGAAGAAGAAACCAAAAAAAAACTCTGCGAATTTATTATGAAAGCTAAAAAATTAAGTATGGGAGATAAATGTCAGGAATTCGAAAAAAAATTTTCTGAATATCAGGGAAGAAAATATTCTGTTTTTTTTAACACCGGCAGTTCGGCTAACTTTGCACTTATACACTCTCTAGTAAATCTTGGAAGGATGAAAACTAATAAAAATGGATTTTCTGCATTGACTTGGCCGACGAATGTAATGCCCTCATTGCAACATAACTTAAATCCAATTCCGATAGATATCTCTTTTGATCATCTGAATATCTCTTCTGAGAAACTTATCCAGTCTTTAAAGAAATCAGACATTGATTTTTTGTTTATTACTAACCTCCTTGGGTTTTGCGGAGACCTGGATAAAATAGCAGAAGTTTGCGAGAAGAAAGGTATAATTTTAATAGAGGACAATTGTGAATCCCTTGGGAGTGAATTAAATAAGATTAAATTGGGAAATTTTGGAATGGCCAGTACTTTTTCTTTTTTTGTAGGGCATCATTTATCCACAATAGAAGGAGGAATGGTTTGTACCGATGATGAAGAATTGTATCATATGTTACAGATGGTTAGAGCGCATGGATGGGATAGAAATTTACCTGGAGAAAAGCAGAGTAAATTAAGGAGAGAAAACAATATAACTGATTTTTATTCTGGGTATTCATTCTATGTCTCGGCGTATAATTTTAGACCTACTGAGATTCAAGGATTTATTGGTGTTGAGCAATTGAAATATATAGATGAGATGAACAAGATTAGAAATAAAAATTTTATTGAATTTAATGGTGCTGCTCAATCAAATCCAGATTTTTATAAATTAGATTTAAGACATATGAGTTTTGTTTCAAATTTTACTTATCCTTTGATTTGTAAAGACAGTAAGCTTTTTGAAAAATACAAAAACAAATTTCAAGAAAATGGTATTGAAATAAGACCCATAGTAGGTGGCTCTATAGTTGAGCAACCTTTTTTTAAGAGTTATTTGAAAAACAATAGTTTAGATTTTCAATGTCCGAACGCAAAAAAGATTCACGAATTCGGATTTTATTTCCCCAATAATCCAGAATTAACTGAACAAGAAAAAGAAATTATCTCTAAACTTTTAAAGAGATAAATAAGATAAATTTATAAAATTAATTTTTTAATTAGAATTATGGCAAAAATTTTGATTACAGGTGCTTCTGGATTTCTCGGCACTAAATTGATGCGAACCCTTAAAAAAAATCATGAAGTAATGGGGACTTATAGTCCTAGAAAAAATAATGGGATTTGTTTAGATGTTACTGACGCAGATGGAGTAAATAATCTTATCAGCAGTTTCCAGCCGGACTTTATATTTCATACCGCGGCTTTGGTTAGTGTATCCGGATGTGAAGAAAATTATAAAGAAGCAAGAAGAATAATTTTTGATGGGACACGAAACATTGTTGAAGCAGCCAGAAAAAATAGTTCTTTTGTTGTTTATCCATCAACGGTTTATATCTTTGATGGCAAAAAAGATTGCTATAAAGAAACAGATAGCCCAAATCCACTAAACGCTTATGGTAAGTTAAAATTAGAGGCAGAAGAAACTGTTAGATCTTTTAATAATCATATTGTATATAGGCTTGATACTATATATGGATATAATGGAGTTGGAGAAAAAAACGGCCTACTTGATGCTATTCTTTCCGGATCTCCTATTGAACTTTACGAACCTGATCAGAGAAGACATCCAGTTTGGGTTGATGATATTGCTTATGTTAGTCTGCAACTTATTGAAAGAAGATGTTCTGGAATATTTAATATTGCTACAAGAAATTTAACAAAATATGATTTATACAGATCATTAGAATCTTTGGTAAGAGATAGTTCATTGATAACTGCTGTTGAAACACCTAGAGGCGACAGACCAAAAAAGATTTTTCTCGACACAACTAAATTAAATTCTCTGGGAATTGAGCAACATTCATTTGAAGAAAGTCTTAATTTGATTCATCAACAATTACGGCATGAATAATATGAATATGAGAAAGAACTCTAAAATATTTATAACCGGGGCGAATGGAATGGTTGGAAGATCTTTAGTTAGAAAACTGAAAGAAAGGGGGTATGCTCATTTATTAACCCCTTCTTCCAAAGAATTAGATTTAAGAAACCAAAACGAAGTTGAAAAATATTTTAAAGAGAATAAACCAAACTTTGTGTTTCATCTCGCAGCAAAAGTGGGAGGCATTGCGGCAAACATAGAGTCTCCTGCAGATTTCTTATATTATAATTTAATTATGCAATCAAATGTAATTGAAGCCGCTAGAAAATATAAAGTTGAAAAATTATTATTTTTGGGAAGTTCTTGCATTTATCCTAAAAATTCTCCGCAACCAATGAAAGAAGAATATCTGCTTACTGGAAAATTAGAGCCAACAAACGAAGGATATGGAATATCTAAAATTGCCGGTTTGAAGATGTGCCAATATTATAACAAGCAATATGGAACGAATTTTATCAATTTGATGCCTTGTAATTTATATGGTCCTAATGATCATTTCGATCCTGAAAAATCACATGTTGTCCCTGCTCTGATATTAAAATTTCACAAAGCTAAAAATGAGAATTCAGATTTTGTAGAAATTTGGGGCACTGGAAATGTCAAGCGAGAACTTCTTTTTGTAGAAGATTTAACAGATGCAATAATGTATTTTATGCTTAATTATGATGTAAAAGAGTTGGATCCTTTTATTAATATAGGATATGGAAAAGACGTAACAATAAAGGAACTTGCCTTCATGATAAAAGATGCTGTAGGCTATAATGGAGAAATAAGATTTAATCCTGAAAAACCAGAAGGGATGTCTGAAAAATTGGTAGACCTGACGAAATCTAAAAAATTAGGCTGGGAACATAAAACAGATTTAAAAGAGGGGTTGAAAAAAACTTATGAATGGTTTTTAAAAAATGGACAAAATTAAAGGAACATTAGTGATTTTGACTTGGAACGAAATTGATGGATTGAAAAACGTTTTTAATAAAATCCCGGTTGATGAGATTGATGAAGTTTTTGCGATAGACCCCGGATCTACAGATGGCACTTTGGAATTTTATAAAGATAATGGTATTAGATTTATTATGCAAAATATAAAAGGAAGAGGAGAGGCATTCAGAATTGCTTTTAGAGAAGCCAGAAATGACGATGTGGTTTTCTTCAGTCCCGATGGCAATGAAAATCCTGAAGATATTTTGAAAATATTTCAATATTTAGGCGAAAGTAATGATATGGTAATAGCTTCTAGGTTTATGAAAGGCGCTAGATGCGATGAAGATAATAAGTTTATAAAGATAAGAAAATTTGGAAATAAGACTTTTACAAAAATTGCGAATATTTTATTTAGAGGGAAGTTGACTGACTCTATTAATGGCTTTCGTGGAATAAAAAAAGAGGCTTTTGAAAAAATAAATCCAGATGCGCATCACTTTGGGATAGAGTTTCAAACCTCAATTCGAGCAATGAAAAGTAAAATGAAAATCTTTGAATTCCCGACGATAGAAAGGGAAAGATTTGGAGGAGAAAGTACAGCTAGAAGTTTTAAAGTTGGATATCAGTTTGTTGGTTTGTTGGTTAAAGAATTTTTTTATGGATAAGCCTCAGCAGGGATTTGAACCCCGGACCTACTGCTCACTTTCTTAGATACAAGGCAGTTGCTCTACCATCTCTCCTATTGAGACAATTCTCGAATAGTCTGAGCTACTGAGGCATTATCTAAATCTGTAATAATCTTTTCCTTAAAGGGTTTATAAAACTTTTTTATGTCTTCTGGAATCACAAAATGAACATTAAACCCTAAATCTTACTACCGATTACTCAGTTGAGGCATGTTTAGGCTTTTAAAAATATTTTTTATTAATCTGTAGAATTATTGCTTTTCAAACATCCTTATATGGCAGCCTGCTATCGGGTAGATTTTTTTTAAATGGTCTCTTAATTGTGACTGAAGTTTAGCTTCCAATAAAGAATTAATAACTTCCTGATAGCTCTGCTTTTTTACTGCTGTCCTCAGGAAATCTTCTGATTCTTTTCCCATTTTTGACAGGACTCCTCTTGTTGTTTTGTTCCTTGTAATTAGAACCGGCTTTGCAACTACTTTGATATTGTCTTTTGTCTCTAGCTTGAAGCTCTGATTTATTTTGCTTTTTCCCTGATGCATCATCCTTTTAATTGAGCTCGGCATTATTTGATATCGTTTAACTTCAGTAAGCGCTTTATTGTCCTTAATCTCTGTGATCTTGAAAGTTATCTTTACGTTCTGCCTTTTTGGATCCCGCATCAAATCCATTGCACTCATCGTTACCGTTTTTCCAATCAACATAGAGGGGTCTGAGGTTAGAGTTTCCCCCACCTCTGGAATCCTGAAATTTGACGTCGGCAGTATTGAATACCAGTGCTTTTTCTTTCCTTTATTTTCTTGCTTTATCATTCTTAGTTTTCCATAAAGTTCGTTTATAAAATTATTGTTTTTGCTTTGTAAAAGTTTTTGGCTTAATTTTGGGATGCAATAGAAAAACTTATAAATATCTATTTAGTACTATAGATATCTATTAGGTGAAAGAGATAATAGAAGATGATCTATATTGGAAAGGAAAATTGTTGGTATTTACCTGGCATTTTAAAGAAGAGATTGATAAATTAAACAAACCAATTGAATTTATTTTGGAGATGCTTGAAAGAGGAGAACATGTACTAATATCAAAAAGTCAAAATAAGTATAATGTATTTTATCCTTTCAGAAAAAAATATTTGTGCTTATCATATGCAGAGTATGAAGAGATTATCTTGATTCATATCAAACCAACAACAAGTAAACTGGAGGAAAAAAGAAAATGAAAAAATTTATGAAAACATGCTATAAGTGCGGAACTGATGTTAGTGTAGGCAAATGCGTGAAAGAGGGAGTGACTTTAAATTGTCTAAGGTGTGGTAATTGCGGCGAGGAGTATTTTACCTCAAGCGAATTAATAAAATTTGATATACAGACCGGCAGGAGAAAATTAGTCAGGAAGTTTGGCGTGCTGGGAGATTCAACAGTCATGAGATTTCCACCAGATCTTTTAAAAGATTATAAAATTAAACCTGGAGACTATGGGGTATTTGAAAAGAGGCCGGATGGAATACTGATTAAGCCAATTCATGCGAGGGATATTACGAAATGATTTTAATATAAAAATACCGACGATAAATTCATTCCTTTATTGTGTTTATTTCATTTAAACTCTTTGCCAGTTCTATAAACTCTGCTTCTTTTTCCTGCGGTATTAAAGCGCCTGCTGCATTTTTATGGCCCCCTGCCTGAACTCCAATCTTTGATGTTATCGAATCCAAAATTTCTTTTAAGTTCATCTCTTTATTTTTGTATCCTGAGCATCTTATAGATATCTTTATGTTTTCATCTGCCGAGTATGCCATGGAGATTAGTATTGTGTTTTCAGGATACAAATTTGACTTTGCTATCATTGAAGTCAATGTTCCTATTATTGTGTCTTTCACTTTGTTTTCTGCGTTTATAATCATTAGATTCTCTGACTCTATTACTTTATCTTTATTCGTGTAAAACCAATTTAAAGAGGAGATTAGCTCTTTTTTGTAATCGTTCAAGGTGTTTATTGCCAGCTGTTTTGACCTTGTATCACCCAAGCAGGCTCCTATCCCCAAAGAGTGCTTGTTCATCCTGCCGCACGAATTCAGCAATGTTGAGAATTCTCTTAGGTCTTTAATAGGGGATTCTTCTTTCTCTGATTTCAACAAGTAGATTGGACCAAGAACATCATCAGGGTCTTCTTCCGAGCCTAAACGTTGCAGGATTATTGACGTCACTAGACTTTTCATTTCCTCTTTATCCAGGTGAATTAACTTTTTTTCAGGATCTATTTTTAGCGCTTGAAGAAACTCGGTTGCTGCCTGCTCACTTCCTGTTATTCCAGGGATATAAGGGTCTGTTGAATACTGCAGGATTTTATAGAGAGGCTTTGTCTGCGCTCCAAACATCCTCAATCCCGTTGTTATCTCGAGATAAGGTTTCGCGTCTTCAAGGATTAGTTTGTTTATTGAAGTAAAACCTTGGCTATCCTGATTGTCTCCTATTGCACCTACTAATGCCAAAATGGAAAGATCTTTGTTTTCCTCATCCAAAGATTTTGCGAATAAATATGCAAGCCCTGCTCCGGAAACATCCTTGTTGCCATCCAAACCGAAAAGCATTGGATTCAAATGTGCGAAAGAATTTTCAAAATCCCGGGGCTGGTGATGATCGAGGATTATTATTTTTTTTGCATTCATCATCTCCTTTATCTCTTTTAGATTTCCAGATCCTAAATCGACGAATAAAAAAGTTTCATAAGATTCTTGCTTGAACTCTGACAATGAATTCTGCGAGAGCTGCTTCACAACTGTCAATGCAAACTTTTTATTTAAACGCTTCAATGCCTTCGTGATTATTGCTGCTGAAGAAAGACCGTCTGCATCTAAATGAGAGATTACTCTTATTGTTCCTTTCGAATTTCTTAAACTTTCTGCTTCTTCTTTTATTCTCTCAAGAAATGATTGCATCATTCAATTAAAAGAGACACCCGCTCCCTTGAGAATCTCCAATCCGCTGGCAATTTGTCATTTGCCTTGTAATATTTTGCCAGTCTTTTTATTTTCGATTCTGTGAGTTGCAACCCTCTAGCTGAAGGCTGATCCTTTTTATTTGCTTGGATGTGCTTTGTAATTTTTATGTACTTCCTGATTAAGTTAAGCATGTCTTCCGGGAGCCTTGAAAGGAGTTTTTCCTCTGCCAGTATTTGCGTTATTGTTTTTCCTGTCAACTGATTTACGCTTGGTATTCCATAGGAATCTCGCAAGATTATCCCAATTTGAGAAGGAGATTTTTGGGACTTTGCCAGTTTTACAATTAGCTGAGTTAGCTCATTTTTGTCGTACCTCTGCCAAGTTATCTTTCTAGCAGTTAAAGGCTTCTTGCTTGAAGATTTTCCTTTTTTTCCTGAATGCATTCTTGCCATTTTTTATCTTCAAAAAAGCTTTACCAAACTAGAATAAATTCCAGCATAGGCAAGCTTTCACCGACCTATCTTGTGGAAAAACACGATTATTCCACTTTATAAACTTTGTCGTTTTTTCTTGCCTTGTCTTTTATTTTAATGCCAACAGAATCGCCTTTCTTTGCTGATGTGACTTTTCTATGCTCTATCTGCATTGAATCTATTTTCTGAGTGAAATCCGTCGTAGCCCCTTTAACATGTATTTTATCTCCGACCTTTAAAGAAGATAAAAGAGTTACTGCGATAACGCCTACATGGCTATAATAGCCCATAACTTCCCCAATGAGGGTTTCTTTAGGCTTTTCTTTTGATGTGTCTTTAGGCATAGTAAAGTATAATATGACTAAATATTTAAATATTATTGTTTTCTCTTTGAATAGTAATCGGTCCATGTCCAGCCTTTCTGCTTAATAAGGTGTTTGCAAATCATTGAAGTATCTGCGTAAATCGGTATTTTCAGCTCCATCAAATCCTTGCAGAAAAAGGTGTCATCAAAAACAAAATAATTTCCCCCCTCTTTGTCATGTTCCTTCGAATAATGGAAATTAATTTTTTTTAAAACAGAATTATGGATGAACAAACAGCCCGAGCCGCATGAAGCTATCTGGATTAAATTTCCTTTTAATTCATCTTCCCTTATCTGCCTCATCGTATCTTTTTTATTTGTAAATGCCCATATTGTTGGAAATAATTCTCCATGCCTTTTTCCTTCTTTTTCTCCGAGGATATTCGGCGTGAATTTCCTGTAGTTGAAGTATACTCCTGCAATTACTCTTTTTTTATGCTGCAGAAATCTTTCTATAATATTCATTGGGGGGATAACATCCTGATCTATGTTTAGGAGAAAATCATAATTATCGTCGATAACTTTCTCCCTTAGAATATTCCTAGAATGCACCATCCTGTCTCTTGGCTCTTCAAAATATCCTCCTCTAACTATATTTACCTTCATTGACTTTAATTTTTTATAGAAATCATCGGTTTTTGAATTGTCGACGAGAAGGATGTCATAATTCTTGTATGATAATGACGTGATCGCCTCTACATATTCTTTAATGCAGTAATCGTACATTTCGTTAACCGGGCTGCCGACGAGAACTTTTTTCATTTTTTATTTTAAATCCTTCCAGCTCCAAGGCCTGTTCTTTATTAGATGCTTGCACACGAGATTTGTATCCGCGTAAATTCCTATGTTGTTATCCTTGCAATCCAATCCAAAAAATATGTCATCAAATGAAGGATATTTTTTGTCATACTTGAACTTTATCTTTTCCAAAACAGACCTATGAATTAGAATGCATCCTAAACCTGAAACTGCGATTTTTAGCAATCCTTTATTTAGCTGATCTGGTCTTAAAAAAAATCTTTCTTCTTTTTCCATATTTACTTTTGACCAGACTACTGGCGCTAATTCAACTCCTTTTTTTGTTATTATGGAATTAAAATATATTCCTGTTACAACTCTCTTTTTGTACTGAAGAAGTTTTTCAATGATATCTTTTGGTGGAATAACGTCCTGCTCCAGTGAAAGAAGATAATCATAATTCTCGTCGAGAACTTTCCGCCTTAGAATGTTTCTTGAGCTTATAATCCTCTCTCTTGACTCTTCATGCCATGAATCTTTTACTGCAGGAAGATTTAAAGAATTCAATTTTCTTAAATAAGAATCATCTTTTGAATTGTCTACTAATAAAATATCATAGTTTTTATAGGTCAAGTTTTTTACTGCTTCTGCATACTCTTCTAAAGCGTATTCATGATAATCTGATGTTGGACAGCCCACTAATATTTTTTTCATTTTTTTATCTTGCTCCATGAATACGGCCTGTTGTAGATTAAATGCTTACATTTTATAGAAGTATCTGCATAGACTGGAATTTGCTTACTATACAAGTCTAAGAAAAACCATCTGTCATCGAAAGAATTTAAGTCGTAGCGGAATTCAACTTCTTTCAATACATCTTTATGAATCAAAACACATCCTAGTCCTGCTGAAACAACCTTCATTAGTTTTTGATCTTTCCACAGCTCGTTGTTGTTTAAAGGACGCATAGAAAGAGTTTTTTCATCCTCCAAAACATAGACTAAGGGGATTAATTTTGACAAGGTTTCTCCGGGAACTATATTATTTGCGAAATAAATTGCTGCAGTAACTTTTTTATTATGCTGAATTAATTTTTCTATAATATCTTCTGGTGGGATAACGTCCTGCTCAAGAGAAAAGAAATAATCGTAATTTTCGTTTAGAACTTTTTCTCTTAAAATATTCCTTGATGCCACTATTCTGTCTCTTGCTGACTCAAAATATGGGCCTTTTATTGCAGGAATCCTTATTGCATTTATTTTTTCTAAATAGTCATTACCTTGAGAATTATCAACGAGCAGAACATCATGGTTTTTGTAAGTTAGTTTCTTTACTGCCTCTGCATATTGATGTAAAGCGTATTCTTTATGGAAACTAGTTGGACAGCCCACTAAAACCCTTGGTTGCAACATCTTAAAGCGGCTCTATTTTTAAAATATTTTTAGAAGGACTTAGGATCGTTTTTGCCGACGTCAATAACTCCATTCCTAAGAGTGTAAAATCTGATTGAGTTCCTATGGCAGCAATTTTCTTTTTCTGCCCAAGCCATTCAACTTCTGCTTCGAATACTTCAGACGTAGCATGAGAACCATCAGCCAATGCATATTGAGTTACAGCAAAAGGTTTTAGTCTCAATTCCCTTATCTTTTCCAAGGGAAGCAAAATGGCTCCGTTAAAACCTGTATCGAGAAGGAACTCTATTTCTTTAGATTCAACAATGACACTAATAAACGGCAAGCCAAATAAGTACCTCGTATTCATAATGCTCCAACCACGTAAGTATATTTTGCTCCGATCCTTTTTAAATAGAATTTTTTTGATGGATATTTTTCCTTGCCTATTTTACATGCCTCTAATGCATTGTCTCCAATGAAGTAGTCCCCTGTTTCCGGCTCAATTGCAATAATCCTTCCATCCTGATTCTTTAATTTGGTTAGGATTTTGCTATATATTTTCTCCGCTTTATCTATATTTACCATATAAAACAGGATACAAAAGTCTTTTTAAGATTTTTGGAGATGATGCCAAAAGTGCTGAAATTCTTAAAAAGACTTAAAAACATAATTAAATTTAAATTTCTATGAAAATTGTCTTCCTTGAAGTAGAATCCGGGAAAAAAGTCTATAGAGAATATAATGGAGGATATGGAACTAGCTTTAACGCTGGCAAAACTATCTTTGGGAAAATTTTAACTAGCCTAAGGACGACGAAAGAATATTTTCCTTATATGCCATATGCATATGGTGCTACTGTAATGAAGAATAATGGGCATGATGTTTCTATAACTTCTGACATTGAAGAAGCAGATGATTCTGACTTGGTGATAATGCATGCATCAATGCCGAATCACAGCCATGAAGTTGAGTGCTTGAGAAGCTTGAAAAATAGAGGAAAAAAAGTAGGTGTTATAGGACCATTTGCTGGGATGAAGCCTGAGCTTTTTGAAGATGCTGAATTTATTGTTAAAGGTGATGTTGAAAATATTTTGAAAAATATTAAAAAAGAGAAAGACATTCCAAAAGGATTAGTTAGTCTCCCTGTTACTAATTTAGATGAAGTTCCTTATCCTGATTGGAGTTTGTTTCCGATTGAGAAATTCTCTTACAGTCCAATAATCAATAAGAAGCCTTTTACTTTTGTTTTGTCGAGTAGGGGATGCACTTATGGATGCAACTACTGCCCTTATATTTCAGAATCTAACTTGGGAAGCAAGTATCGAATGAGAAGCATTCCAAACGTTATTGGCGAGCTGAAATATCTTAAAGAAAAATTTCAAATTAAAGGTGTACAGTTTAGGGATCCTTTGTTTACTTTAATAAAAAAAAGAACTGAAGAATTGTGTAATGAGATTTTGAAAGAAGATTTAGGAATTGAATTTGGATGCGAGACTAGACTTGATAGAATAGATGCAGATTTGATAGACAAAATGCATGAAGCGGGCTTTAGAGTCTTGAAAGTCGGAATTGAATCGGCCGACTTAGAGGTACTAAAGAAAAGCAAAAGAATGCCGATTGCGTTCGAGCATCAAGAAAAAATGATGAAGCATTGCGACAGAATTGGAATGAAAGTTGTTGGATTCTATGTGCTTGGTCTTGAGAATGATACTGAAGAAACTATTAAAGCAACTTTGAAATACTCTAAAAAATTAAACACGGATTTTGCCAATTTCACAATATGCACTCCAATTCCTGGAACTGAGTTCTACGATATAATTAAAGACAGGATAAAAACTGAAGATTATGACTTGTACGATAACTTTCACGTAACTTTTAATCATCCTAACTTGTCTGAAGAAAAAATAATGAAATATCAAGAGAAAGCTTTAGTTGGATATTACTTAAGACCTAGATATTTTTACAAATATTTTACAAAGACAATTTTCATATGAAAATCTTAGTTACTGGAGCAAGCGGCTTTGTTGGAAATCGTTTAATTGATAAGTTGCATAGATATGAGATTAACTTTCTGCTTAGAAAAAAAATTCCAATTCAAGGTAGAATTTTCATTGGCGATTTATTTGACAAAGAAATGCTGCTTGAGGCTAGCAGAGTTGATGCCGTAGTGCACTTAGCAGGCATTACCGACGGAGATGTATACAAAACAAACTATGAAGGCACAAAAAATCTTGTTGATGCATGCGTTGAAAACAGAGTAAAGAAATTTATTTTTATTAGCTCATTCAATGCTATACTAAACACAGACTATGGAAAATCTAAATTGAAAGCAGAAGAATATCTGAAAAATTCCGGATTGAGCTATATAGTTTTCAGACCGACGGTCATCTACGGTAGGAACAATAAAAAAGACATTGGAAAATACGTTAATTTAATTAAATTTAGAATTGCGCCAGTCCCTGGAAACGGTGAGACGAAGCTGCAGCCGCTTTATGTTGAAGATCTGGCTGAAATAATTGTTAGATCTATTGAGAGCAATATAAAGAATAAAACTTATTTCGTCGCTGGAAAAGATGTTTTAACTTTCAATGAAATCGTTGATATTATTTCCAGATTATTAAACAAAAAAGCCTTTAGAATAAAAATTCCTGGATTCTTTGTTGGCTTGATTGACAAGAGCTTACTGGAAGATAAAGTCATTAAAGATAATGATGTTGAAAAGGATTTTAAAATACAGATGATGGGATTTGAAGAAGGCATGAAAGAAATTATTCCATGACTTCTATTACGTGGTAGACAAAACGGTCCGCGGCTCTATTAATATCTTCTTCTGTTTCACCTGCAATATGAATACAGTTATCTTCAATATAGACTTCTGTTCTATCCCCCAATTCAAGAACAGCAACATTTAGATTTTCCTGGACGTCACTGCAGTTAATAACATAAGTTCCGTTGTTTGCAAATTCTGTTGTAGCCCCTATAACTTGAATTCCATACAAACCAAGTCTTCTCCCCAAAATATTTGCTATGTCTATTGCTCCTAAAACTGCTCTTGAAGTTAAATTCGGATCTATTGTCGTCGCTAATGTGGGCTTTGACAAAACTAAATCTCTAATATTCCCACCAACAGTTATATTCTCAAGCGTTCTTGGGTCGTGCCTTAGCTGCAACAAATAAGGCTGCTCTCCCTTATATGCCCATGTCACCCAACCTGTTGGGCTTTTTTGTAATTTGAAATCGTTGTAATTATATTCATTCTTATTTTTCATGAAAACTAAAGGAGATAGTGCTGCTAAAACCAGAACAATCGCTGCAATTATGACGATGGTTCTTTCTTTCATTTGATTCCGTGCAACTGCAATACTAAAGCGTCGACCTGCTGCGTTATTAAGGATATTGGTCCTTGAATTAAAAGACAATTATTATTGAATGATGTTATTGAGTTATTTGATAATTGTGCTTGAATTACAACGGTTTCTTGTGATGCATCGCTACAAGTTTTTAACGGAAGATTAGCACATGCCTGAGAGTCCTCGATACATGCAACTATCACCTTGTTTAGATAAGGAAAAATATTATTTTGTATTGAAAATAAAGATTGTTGAGGGAGCGGATTATTCGGGTTTGAAGTGAAGTAAATTTTTCCAACCTTATTTAGATCTGAAAAGGAGATATCTGGAACTTGCTGATCCTGTAGTAAATCTGGCTGCGTTGGGATTAAAATCTGCTTGTTATCTTTATAGGTTATCCAGCCGCCTTGATATTGACTGAATTTTTGTTCTTTAAATTTAATATTATCAGAGTTATCTGACGTGTATTGTATTGCAATTCCCAAAACACTTAACACCATTATTACTAATATGAATATTGACATGAAATGTTTCTTGTTCATTTTTTTCTTTAGTCCCGCCAGGATTCGAACCTAGGTCAAGGGCTCCAAAGGCCCCTATGCTTGGCCACTACACCACGGGACTATAAAAAGATTATTAGAAAGCGATTTTAAAAAGATTGTTATTCTCCCAAGAGTTTTACAGTTTCAACTAATAATTTTTTAACAATTCAGGATTATCTAAGCCTGAGCCGCCGATGATTCCTATTTTCATTTTCTTGTTTTATACCTACCACGAGAGTCAACCTTTTCCAATCTTTTTTTAACATCTGAATGCCTGTAATGCTTCAATATTTCATTGTAAGTTCTTGGAAATGATTTGTAATGTTTGGATTCTAATGCTTGCTTCAACAATCTCAAATCAACAGCCTTGTCTTCCAATTTATTTGAAAAAAATCCTAATCCGAAATCTATAAAATAAATTTTATTATTTTTTAATATTAAGTTAGATGTTGTTAAATCCCCATGAATCATATCTTGTGAATGTAATTTTGAAACTTCTTCTCCTAAAGTTTTGCATAACTCTAATCTTTCTTTTTCTTTTAAATCTTCAAAAATATCTTTTAGCAAATCTCCTTCGACGTATTCCATCTCTATTTTCATTTCTTTCTCGTCGATATTTAGAATTTTAGGGACGTTTACATTTGCTTTTTCTAATAATTTTGCTTCGCTTCTTGTTCTGAATTTTCTTATTTTCTCATCGATATCTTTTATTCTGTAGCCTTTTGAGATTCTGTGCTTTATTATTTTATTTTTATCTAGAAAAATTGCGGACTCTGCTCCTTGTTTTATAAGTTTCATTTTAGTAAATAGTATAGATTATGCAAAAATTTCCTATTATCCATTTCAATATATCTTGTTTCTCCTCCCATTCTTGAGAAAGTTTTCATGAATCTTAAATAATAAGCAGGATTATCTTTTTGAGGTTCTCCTTGACTCCAATCCCAATTTCCTGGTTGGAGGTCATTGACATAGATATGATAATTATTTAATTTTTTATTTACATTTTTTGCCATAGATAATGCTTTTTCAAAGATTTGCGGAGAAAGAATTGCTGATCCTATTGAAATATAAACTCCTCTTTCCAAATTAGAAATCGTTTCTACAAATCTTAAAAAATCTATTTCTCCTGCTTTTCCTGTTGCTTCACCGCTAAATCCTGGATGAGTGTGATGGATATTTTGACCAATAGTAACTCCTACACTTATTGGAATATCTGATTTATATGCATTGCCAATAACACTAATGGATTTATATTGATGAGGAATTTTTATATTTGATACTTTTTCGCCATTTATCATCTTTCCAACGGACTGCCCATAACCAATATTGTTTTTAGCACCAAAATTAATTGCAGCATTTAAGCAAAGTCCGGTTTCGTCCCATAATCCAAATTGCCCTTCATTAACATATTTCTTAACATCTTCTTCGGTTCGTCCTTGAAATGCTAGTTCCCAATCATGGATTACAAATGCTTCGTTTACTAACATATGCTGGATATAACCTTCTTTCATCATACTAATTATTATCTTAGATAATCCATTCTTAACAGCGTGTGCACCAAATGCGAAGACGATAGGTGCTTTTTCTCTCTTTGATTCTTTTATTGCAAATGCAACTTCTTCTAATTTAGAACGTTCGTCTTTATTTATACGCGGGGGGTTTGATGATGGATTTATTAAAATAGATAAATCTGATTTTGACTCTCTTTCTGCTAATGGTTTTAACTTCAATTTTGTTCTATCAAATAATTTCATTTATAAGTCTCCAAAATCTTTTTTATTAAATTAGTCGTTGAATAACTTTGCTCTAAATCTAATGTTCTAAATTCGCTTCCATATGATTCAATTAATTTTTTTTCTTCTTGAATTCTCTCTGGGATATATGATCCTCCTTTAATGTGGATGGAAGGCTTTAGATAATGTAAGAGAGTCAATGGCGTTTCCTCCTCAAATATTGTTACATAATCAACAAAAGGTAGATAAGTTAAAAATTCCGCACGTTCA
>ERZ1292623.2709-Hain-H51-01um-R1-2709-length-15605-cov-5_pt1 | contig 15605 bp, 12 predicted proteins | sample MGYA00564398_ERZ1292623 | MGnify/ENA primary metagenome ERZ1292623 (study PRJEB36523, sample SAMEA6512633) | groundwater metagenome | collected 2019-01-07 | study: AquaDiva: Metagenomics assemblies of 32 groundwater samples | reverse complement strand
AGACACAGTACAACAGCGGCAGTAGCTGTATATGATGGAGTAGCCTTGACGTTAATTGCGCCAGCGTCAGTGCCGGAGACTACGTCGGTTAGGCCCAACTCAAACTTCATACTACCAATAGCTGCTGGCAGCGAAACTCTCCACCAACAAACTACGTTCCTGTCGCCACGGAAGTGCAGACCTAGTGACAAGTCTGACCTTCCATTATCGTCAGTTCCAGGGTCAAGCCGGATTACGCCGTGTATGGTTCCAGCGACAAGCGCAGCAGTTGCTGAACCAGTACCAGATGCCGTAGATTGGTACGTTCCAGGCGCAGTCGCATCGTACCGTACCTGGTCGCCCATGAAGTCATCATCCCAGACAGTTACATCGAGGGCAGGAAACCCAAGCTGAATAAAGTCTTTCTCAGCCCGACTTCCAAGCCCTGCCTTCATCCTACGTCTAGTAGGAAGGTGAATAATTTTTTCAGCCATTAGTTTAAGCCTCCTTCGGCTTGTACTAGAACCTCAATTCGCTTAGGTTCCACCTTAGTTTTCTGAAAGGCAGCTTTCGCCCTAAATTCTTGTTGGTCTAAAACCGGCATACTTTGCCAGTCGCTGCTGTAGCCGTAGGCTGGAAAAGGCCCTTTGATGTGGACTTTACTCTTTAACTCCCAACCCTTTTTGCTCATTACATTCAGCCAAGAGTCAATTGCATGATTCCTAAGCTCTTCGTACTGTGTCCGAGTTAACGGCCAGGGAAGTCTAAATGAGCCGTACATGAATCTAAGATTACCGAAGTAATCCCGAAGATGCTTGAGGCGGCGGTTTACCGCCTCTACATCTTCATGAGTCATATTAGGTGGGCCGTCTAGAGGAATCTCGTCAACGGTCTCGTCGGGAGCGCCTACAGCTACAGCATTGTTAACCATCGTACGGTAGAAGTTCGCCTTCTCGAATACCAGTGCCAGTAGTTTTAGTTAGCCCAGGAACATGGACAGTGTATTTTGGCTCCCAAGACCTAGTTAGACCTTGGACAGCTAAAACCTCTCCGACGCCGTCTATACCAAGCTTGTCCAGGATTGGACCCCATTTTCTAGGCCCATCCTTATCATCCTCAGTGCCATAGACGTTTGCTTCTGGGTTTACCCTTACCAAGTCTCCAGACTGAAAAACTGGTCTGTACTCAGGCGGTAGCATTGCTACCATATCAGGACTGTCCAGCCCACGAACCCCGCCAACAGTCTGCTGTCCGGCTTTGGAGAGACTTTTCATCCCACGCTTACGAATTTCTTCCGGTGGAGTGTAAGTCCCTCGACGCTTATCAACAGACTCTTCGTTCACCCGCTGGTGAACAACCTTTGGTTTATTACTTTCTAACTGGGACACTCGCTCAGATAGGCTACTAACAGACGTACTTACATTTTCAACTGCGCTAAGGATTTTATCCAAAACGCTAGTATCAATGATTTGTGTCTTGAAGTCTACCTCTGTCTCAGGACTTTTCACAAATTCTCCTATGCGCCCCTCATAAAGACGCCGTGAGCATTCCTCATAGTCTGAGTCCCATAAAGCTGCTCGATTGCAACTTTATCGACAAAGTAATCAATGTCGTACATGTGATGTGCTTTTGGCTTCATCTGTATAACAAGAGCATACGCCTCACGATGGAACATAGCGTTGTCATGTCCAGCCGCGTTGCTGCCTTCAACATTAGTGCTCTTATATACTGGCATACCAAGCCAAGTTCCAAACCAGCCACGGTCTGGGTCTCTAGTCGAACCACCAACTAGCGCGCTATAATCTCGATTGATGAAGTGGTCAAGCTTCATCAAGTTAGCCTCTTCAGCAGGAGCAACTACAATATACCTATCATCGACCGGCGCATTTGCATCGTCTAGATACTGCCTCGCCCGAAGTAGGTCATCGTAGGTCAGCCCAACTGCAAGAGCACCAACGGCATTAGTCGCGTCGTCAGGTAGACCAGCCAGTACGTCATCAACAGCCAAGTCTAGCGCATAGCCCATCTTGCCAGCATACGCCTTAAAAAGGTCACGATTAGCCTGGACTTCAACGATACTTTCGACTGCCATAGCACTGTATTCCCAGGTGGCTACAGTAATCTGAGTATTCGTCTCCGTCAGGGCTTCGTAAGTGATAGCAGCATTGGTTGCCTTGGCTTTTGAACGAGCGGCCAAGTTATCAATCGTGGGAACATTGATAATATCCCCGTACTTTAAATCTTTTTCGTATCGTCTATCTACGAGCTTTGCGAAAACCAGCCTCTGCTCCCTAGTGACGATTGCGCCCTGGGACCAAATTTCTGGAATAAACACATCAGCCGTAGTAGAGTCTACAAACTCGGTCGTTCCAGTAGCCACGTAGCTACCTCCTTATTCCCTAGGACTATTTACTACCTAGGGACGCTAAAATCTCATCCTCATGTTTCGCGTATTCAGTAGGTGACATTCTCTCAACATCGGCCCAAGTGAACCTTTGCTTTCCAGCGTTTCCCCCACCACCCGCGTCGGTAACATTAAGTCCTGCGTCAGAGAGGGCTCTACGTTCAGCCTCTTTCGAAGCTCGCTCGACCTCTGCTTTCATAGACTCCTTCACATGGTCAATGATAGTCTTGCGAAACTGCCTATAGACTCCGGCGTAATCTTCCGCTTTCTTGCCAGAGGGAAAGTCAGGAAGGTCAATGTCGGAAGTCGATAACCCAGAATCTTCAAGAGCTTCAACGGCCAGGTTATGGAAATACTCTTGTGCAGATGGTCGGGCGGCGCTACGCTCTTTTGCAGCAGCCTCAAGCTGCTGTCGCATTTCATCAGGACTCATATCTCGTACTCGTGCCGATGCTTGGTCTGAAGCAAAGTTTTCCATAAACTTCTCCAGGCGTTCCAATCGGGGAGACAAAGAACCAATAGTCCCTGCTACCGTCTGTCTGATTTGTTTCTCCAGCCGTGAGACTAGCTCATCATTTGGCGATGACGGGCTAGTCGTTGCAGGGCTAGTGTCCTGCGGGTCAGGCATAAAGACTCCTTAAATCTAATTTACCATACTATATTGTACCATAGTTTTGCTATTTTTGCAATAGTGCATTTATAATGGCGGTTTTACCGGAAGCAAGTTGTCGGAGGGCAGTACCTGGTACTAGGTCTGTATCCCAACGAAGGGCAGCAGATAGGATTTTTGAATTAGTCCGTACTAGGGTTTCTCTAAGTGCGGCCCAATGAGCATCATAGATGGCTAGATTTGGATATCGGCTCTCTACCATAGACTCTGGTACAGCACCAAAGCTAGGGTTTATCTTCCGTTGCCGGAGCAGGTCTTTTACATCGTATCGTTCCTGTAGACTAGTCCTAGCATCGTAGACTATACGTAAGAATTCTTGGTCAGACTTGTAGAGTTTTTCAACTGGACTATCGTTGCGGCCAATTTCTTTCAATAATCCTTCTCTAGTTTCTGGACTAAAGGAGTCAATGATTGATTGTCGGCGGGACCTAAATTCGTCATAGTCTAGGCGGCTGGTCTCTACACCGTCCTCTACTATTTTATTTGGCTGTTCAGCATAGTAAATATCTAATGCGGCTGAGATTGGATGGACTTGAGGTACACCACGTCCGGTGGCAAGATTATAGGCCGAGCGAGTTGAATTATCTATTAGGGCGAGCGGATTTTTTCGCTTCAATTCATCTAAAGCAAAGGATAAATTACTCTGGTCCTGGTTTCTAAGATCTTTCCACTCATCAGTAGTGAGCTTCCCATTGATAAGCTGGTTGTCTCTATCTGCCTGCCTCTCATCCGACTCGCTACGAAGTTTTGTAAAAGTATCAAAATACGTATCAGTTTGATTCCTAGTTTCCTGTATCTTCGGAGAACTAAGATAGCGACCTCTTTGCTCATAGCCAGGTACAGACTTAAAGATTTCACCATATTCTCTAGCTTGGTCGGGAGTAAGGGTAAAAAGCTCTCGGAGAGTAACCTTACCAGTTTCCATGTCTTTAAGCTGTTGTTTCGTTGGGTCAAAATTCTGTTTAACCCACGCTTTTTGCTTTTTCTCAATCTCTTGAATAACCTTTGGCCGGTATCGAAACATGCCAAGCTGGTCCTGAATTATCTGCTTGAAATTAGCCACTCTAGCGGCTTTTTTGAAAGCCGCTGCTGCCTCAGGGTCAGTATCTTTATTCGCTCGGATATAGGCCGGATTTTCGCCATTTGCAAGGAGAGCTTTGGTTAGTTCCTCCTCACCAAAGCGACTAAGAAACCCATTGCTACCATCAATGGTTCCAATTATGTCCAGGGCGGTTGTGATTGGAGGTGGGAGAGTATCTTGTATAGCAGATGCATAGAGCATTGGGTCCTTTTTACCCTCGCCCTTTAATATTGGATAGGTATACTTAATAGTAGCGTTCCATAAGACTCCTGGGTATATACCAAAGGCGGCTAATTTTTGGTACAGTTCATTATACGTTTTTACGGCCTGTAAGTCAGACTGTGCCTGGTATCGTCGAGGCTCCCACGGGCCTAGTTGGTCAAGCCTACCAAAAATAGTCCCGCTAATTGGCCGGTACTGGTCATCATCGGTTACAGGAAGATAACCACGCTCGTCCGTATACTTCCAGTACAGGCCATGCGGATTGCCCAATGCGTTACCGAGGGGAGACAGGAGATTCTCAACGATTGGTCTAGAAATAGACTTTTCCATTAGCCATTGCAAACTTCTCGTCTCGTATAACCAGAACGGAAAAATCACCCTCATCACATCGTCTAATGCATTGGCCTTGTCATAAGACGTAAATGTATGGTCTAGATTTTCCTCCGCAGTCTTTAGAATCTCTTTGCCCTTTTTTGAAAACCATATCTTAGCATCTTCGTCTTTTTCAATAGCATCGCCAAGCTGTCGAGCCAGTCTTTGGTACTGGTCTATTTCTTCCGGCCTGGCTCCAGCTTTAGCTAGATGTGTCTGGATACCAGCCGTTTTAACTCCCTCTAAAATATTAATCCATTTATCCTCAGCGACTTGATGGTTATAGGCCGACCAAGTAAGACCTGGCAATGCGCCGCCGTTCTTTACATGGTCTGGAGTTGTACTGCCTCTAGCCATCCTACCAGACCCTCTACGCCAAGTAGATTGGACGTTAGCTAAAGCTGCCTCAAACTTGTCCTCGTACTCACGCCAAATTACGTCTCTGCCCTGAGTCCAAGCCTGACTGCCTTTATGACCAACGAAGTCTACCCGAAACTCCTGGTCTTTTCTCCAAACTTCATGAATGAGGTCGGAAAGTTCCCCGTGAGCCGCTATTGCTCTTTTGACTAAACCAGTTCCTCGGCCAGTCCTGCCAGTTAACTCATTTCCTCGAATACGTATAGCCTCCATAGTTTTATCTAATGAGGCTCGAACAGTAGTTAAATAGGCATCGAGTCTACCATCTGCGTGTCTCCAAATCGTCTCAGGATTATGCTTTTGACCAACCCTTTGAGCAGCAGCCACTTCTCTCGCCGCATTTCGGCGAATTTGAGAGGGGGTGTACAGAAACTGTCTCAACAACATACTCTGAATGTCCATTAGCTCTGGAAGTTGTTCGGCGGGAGTCGTTTTAACGTACGCACCAATCGTTTCTAGATATTGAACGGTAGTCTCTGGAATGGAGGCTTCTTGCCTTCCCATGAGAGTTAAGACACGTTCCATAGGAAAGCGGTCAGGGACAGCCCCCTGACGCCGCCAATTATAGACTAGCTCTTGGGCCTCGGCAGGCATGTCCGGCATTTGAGCAGAAATAAATTGACGCCAATCTTTTAGGGAAATATTATTTGTAGTTAAAGTATCGGCTGATTGTCGGAGAGTAGTTTGAAGCGCAGCGGCCATGATTTGTCGCCGAATAGCATCCGGTGTAGTATCAACTAAATTTAACACTGACTGTACGTTATCGTTGAATTTTCTATCTCTAACGGCAGTCTTAGCAAGGTCGGAATAATCGCTATAGAAATATCCCCTACGGATTGCTAGTTCGACCTTCCCAGGCATCTCTATAAACCAATTTCTTAGGGCGTCATGCGAACTTTGAAGCCTGCCAATGAGTGTGCTAGGACGTGCAGATTCCTCAAAGAGAGTCTTAATGCCAAGCGGTGTGGTATGGGCTCTTTCGGACGACATAAGGTAGGAGGGCGCTTCTACGAACAGTTTATTAAAGTCTTGCCAGCTAATCGTATTTGGTAAATGCCCATCGATTGCCGCTCTAACCCCAGACTCAAGGACATTAAATGGCCCAATCTGAGTCATATAAAGCATAGCGCCGGTAAGGAAACGATTTAACTCGTTAGCCATTACAAGAGGAGTCCAGAGGGCAACTTCAGCAGCGCCGCCAAGAGCCCTTTGTACCCCTGACCATTCTTTACGACGCTGGGCAAGATTTTCTAGGGAGTCTTTTTTCGTAAGGGCAGCGTAGTCTTGAGCCATTTTGTGGCCAAGTTCGGAGGCGGGAACGTCAGCATAGCTATCCAGTAGGTTGTTAAAACGCTTCTCAGCAGATTCGGCTGTGTCTTTTACGCCTCTTCTAGTAGCCGCAGCGTCGTACATTTCTGTAATCTGTTGTCTAAGAGTCACCATTGGCTCAGAAAGACTATCAACGTCTCTCATAGATTGCAGAAATGCCTGAGTATCATCGACAGTACCATCTTGGGCTAGGTGGCCGAGAGATTGACGTACAGCTAGAAGAGTGGATGTAGCGGCCTTCATACGGAGGCGGGTTCCAAAAAACGCCTCCTGCATTCGCGGACTCACACTCGCTGCTCTTAGTATACCTTCTGATACTTTACCAGCTACGGCTCCAATCGGTCGAACGGGCTGTTTAACCAACCAATTCAATCCCTCTTCGGCAGTAGTTACTACTTTCTCAGTTGCGCGAAGAGCCCCACCAACTACAGGCACATGCCTTGTAGCCATAGCAGCGCCTCTGGCGAGTTTTGAGTAAACTCCCATACCAATGAGATTAGTTGGGTCTAGAGCAAGCTCTCCGACAAGTGCTTGAAAAGGGTATTGCTGACGTAGGACTTCAAAACGTTCTTCTGGCTTTTCTGGAAGAGTTTGAAGTATCTGCTGTAACCTTGCCTTCTCCTCGTCATCTTCCTGCTGGCTATTTTTTACATCTGGAGGATAGCCGACCCTTTTCTTAGGCTCAATATCTTCCTTTAGCCGCTGCTCTAATGCTAAACTCGTAAGTGGTCGAGAGATATTCTTAGCGCCAACGTCCAATATGTCAAAGAAGAATTTACCAAAGTCAAACTGAAACGGCGTTCGATAGTCAAAGTCCTCTTCTTCTGGAAAAATAGCAGTACGTTCTACTTTTTCACGAGAAACGACATCAACATCTTCGGGGTCAGCAAGAAACTGTGGCAGCTTTATTGGCATGTTATAACCACGGCATACTGGCGTCAGTTGGGTACTGTGTGGATTGCACTACGCCGGATGGGCGTAGACCAAGTTTAGTTAGCTGTTCTGGGGACATGGAGACCCCAAAGAGTCTCTTGTAGTATTTTTCAAACTCTCCACTGCCCTGACCTCCAGCGGCAGAGGAAGCCCATTCGTTATACAGGTCTTGCAACGAGTCAATTGGCTCAGGCTCTGAGCCTTGCGCTAGGTCTGCTTGTGGGTATGCTCCTACTTGTGGGTACTGAGTTGCGGAGCCGGAAGAGGCTACTCCTAGACTGCTGAGTAATTGCGACAATTTACTGACCCTGGCAAGTGGATTATTTTGGTCATCTTCTGGGCGAGAACTAGAACCGCGAGGATTTTTAGAACTAGTTGGACTGCCTATCCTAGTAGGTCGAGCGGCAGCGTCGGTACTCCAATACTCGTTTCCAGCCTCTAACTGGGCATTTAGGAGAAGTTTAACATAGTAATCTAATTCATGTGACTGAACACCCATATTAGTTAATTGCTTCTTTAGCCAGTCTATAGAATTATCATATTCTTGTCCAGGGACAAGAGAGCGGCCTATTTCCCTACCTGCACTATCGTAGTTGATTCCAACCCCACCACTGCCCTTTGCCTTCTTTTGCCTAGCTAATTCGGCAAGAAACTGGGCTGAAACAATAATATGGCCGGTCTTTGGGTCAAACGAGTTCTGGACTGGGGGTCGAGGGCGGCCTTCTAGACCAGGAGTTTCGGTTTCGCCAGGTAAAGGGTTGAAGATCGGCGTTAGTCCACCTACTGGAAGGGAGGTAGGACGTAATGGGCCTGCCGGATTCGACCGGGGTATAGGTAAAGAATAGGGTCGGGGTACTGGGTCTACCGGCACCGGCCCTGGTGACGTAGGAGGATTGGGTGGTATAGGAAAGGTAGTAGGGTCTAGAAATAAGTCTCCTGTACTAGCTACTTTTCCCTCTTGAGGTCGCCCTAAACCTAAGTCATTATATTGATTTGCCATAGTTTATGCTCCTGAATAGCCGATTGCCCCGCCGCCACCAAAGAATTGGCTGGACGGATTATACTTTTTAATCAAGTCCTCGTAGTCCTCCCAAGGGAGTCCAGCGGCGCTAGCAAACGATGCGGCAACACCTCTAGTACTAGGAGAGGCTTGACCCAGCTCTTGGGCACCAGGCACTTTACTAACTTTGTAGCTAGCTTGGCCTGCTCCTATTAGGCTAGCTGCCGCTGGCGCTGACCGTAGAACTGTTCCTGGGTCAGCGCCAGAGCCGCCAGCTACAGTTCCCTTTGGATTTAGTACGGTTCCACCTAAGTCCGGTCTAACCATATTGAAATATTGAACATAGTCCCTTGGGTTAGCGGCTAATTTCTCTAACACCGCAGTTTGCTCTAACTTAGCTCGCTGCTTATCTAGCTCGGCCCGCTCTCTCTCTAACGTCATTCGTTCTCTAGCTATTTCATTTGCCGCTTCCTGGGCCTGTCGCGCAAGTTCATCATTACGTTCTGCTCTCGCGCGCTCCCAAACTCGATGAGCCTCAGCAGCTAGACGCTCCGTTTCTCGATACGCCTGGTCTGTCTCCTTAGATTTTCTATCTAGCTCATCCTTCTTCTTTTGGTAGTCCAGAGTGGTACTAGCCTGACTTACCTCTACACCGATTCGTCTTTCTGCCGCCGTTTCGTCTGCGCGATTTGCGCGTTCGACTTCGTCTTGTTTGCGAACATCAAGAGATGAATCGCCGGAAATAGGCGCACCTATCGGTTTCCATGTCCCTTCCTTCATAATAATAGTCTGCCCAGTGGCAGGGTCAGTCCAAGCAGCGCCAGGAGGGACGAAATACCATCGTTGACCGAACTTGTCAACGATAGTTTCCGGCACAGTTTCCCCTTGGATAGATGTAGTTGGTTGCGGAGCTACTGGTTTGGGCTGAGGCTTGTCCAAAGTATCGACTATCAGGGTGTTCATTTCGGAAAGGTCGTCACTCCAGTTCCAACCAGTTGCCTCGCTTGCCCACATATGGGACTCGGAATCATACCAAATGCCACTCGGCTTATGGACTAGATATAGCTTGCCGTTTTCTCCAAATATTGATTCCCACATAATTTACTCCAATCCATACTTACTAGCAACTAATTGACACGCAGGGCAGGGTTCCTGCTCCAGACCATCATGATTGAATTCACCAGCTAGACCATTAACTAGGTCTGGAGTAAACGTAATAGAAGCTAGTTCTTCCGGCGAAATAGTCGTGTAAAGAAATGGCGTTAGCTCTGCGGCTAAGGCCGATTCGATTTCTTTAATGACTTCAGCAGCGACGACTGCTGCTTCAGTAAATATAGACTCGTCCTTCGGTATCTCTTTAGGCATCGCTGCAATCTCTTACATACCCACAATTCAGGCAGACTAGCTTACATTTAATCTTTTTCATGACAGTAGAACAAATTTCACAAGACATTATATTGGTGGCCTTCCTATTCTAGCTGCCGGTTGCACCGCTAATCTTTGCGCCATAGAGCGGGCTAACTCTCTTGGACTGCCTGGCGGCGCGGGCCTATTTCCTTGTCCCCTAACAACCGGCTGTCCATCAGGACCTAAGCTTGTAGGCATTGGCTGGTTTAGCCCGCCACCCTCTAGTCCTGGGGGAGACTCAGGAGCAGCTACCGCAGGAGGCGGCTGTCCGGCCATGAGGACTTGCTGCGCAAATCTTTGACTAAGGATTGGTAAGACTTGGGCTAGGATTTGCTGCGCCGTCCGCTTAACCATGTTTTCCCTAGGATTGGTAATGCCGAAATATTTCTCCATGATTGGAAATTCATCAAACTTTTGGCTAGAAAGTAACTGCATACCAACAAATAGCTTTCTGTCCTCATCCTCTGGAGCATTTGGCTTTAGTTCAAACTTACAGAAATAAAAATGTTTAACAATGTCTGGACTTATGCTTTTGAACTGTGGCGAACCATCCTTACTACGGCCATAGATGTTAAGAGACTCATCCATTGTCTCAAAAAGTCTCGCCAGCATAGCACAGATTCTAGTACCGCTGTGGTTTAATGCAGCTAGGGGAGCGCCAAATTTTAACCTAGCGGTCCCCACCACAAGCGCCCTATCGTACCCTGATGTCGTACCTGGTTGTCTACGGCCAAGCACCGCACTAGGGTATGTAGCTTCCTGTATAAGGTCTCGGATAATCTGTAAGTTTTGGTAGAGTTGTCCGAGCCCTGGGGGTAGCGGAGGCCAAAGTAAATCTTCTGTTGACGTGATTCCAGTGAGAAGCCCTGGAGAAAACTTAACACGTTTAATTGCCTCTTCTGGGTTAGGAGACTTAATAACAGGGCTGTTGTAAGCTGCCGAAGCACCCATTGTAACGATTTGGGTTAGAAGCTCAGACTCAGCGCGCAGTAAACTTCGCACAGGGTAGAGAATTGGGGTCGCGCGTTCTGAGACTACGCCCGTTAGGTCAGGATTTTCAATATTAGCGCCTAGGTCGATGCCGTAGCCGGAGTAGCCAATGACGTATGGCGCAAACCCCCAACGGTGTGCAATGGTTGCTATTTCCCTATCATCGGCGTAGAACGCCCGCCATTCTTTATCCCAATACTCTGTCCAAAGAATTTTATCTTCATCTTGAATGTCCTTTAGATTGAGTCTTGGAAACTTTTGTTTAATGCTCGCGCCAGAGCGATAGTACTGTTCGATTATCCAAGATGGGTTACTAGCATCTTCCATAGGGTCGAACAAAACAGAAGTTGGATTCACTCGCCGGATAACTAAAGGCGAGACTAGGGCTTTAACAGCAGCAAGGTACTCTTTTTCATCTTGCGTCTTGCCCTTCTCGTCCGGCCAGCGGCTATAATCTAATAGAACTTTTACACAGCCCATACCAATTCGGAATAAATCATTAGCAACTGCGCGACGAACTGGAATAGCGGCTTCCGTGTCCGACTGTTCCCAAACTGAACGAATGACAAGTTCTAGGTTCTCGCTTCTTTCTTCGCCTTTTAATGTTCCGGCAGGGTTGTAGAAAGTAATTGTGGGGAAGTCGAGTGCCAAACTATCCACGGCATCGTCCACAATTCGTTTAGCTGAACCAGTGAGAAACTCGTCCCAATCCTCATGGTGTGGTACGTGAAAGTCGAGGCGGTAGAACCTATTGTAGTCGTCGGCTGCTCGTCGCCAGGGGTTGAAATACTTTTCATACTCCACCACCTTTTTATCAACCATAGACTTTGTTGGTCTAGCCATGCCGTCCTACTATCATATCTCTAGTTGCGCTACTATTTCCGTGGAACTCACTGCTACGTGGGAGCATCATAACCAAATATCTACATGCATCCCTGGCATGGTCATCTTTGTCTGGGTTAGTAATTTCTTTCCCGTCCTCTCTGGTTTTCCATCGCCAGGTTGCTAGCTGGTTTGGTAGATGTTCCACAGACTTCATGATGTAAAACTGTGGGGCTCCTCGTTGTAGCGTCAAGGGGTTAGACCTGGTATAGTCTAGTTGTAGTAATTCCCTTAATCGTGATATAGACGACAATACATTATTTGATGCTGGTGCGACAGTGATGCCTTTTTGAGCAAACTCGGTCGCTGGACTGTAAAACCCAAGGCCCTGCTGCAACGTCTTATCATGCATATGCGGGTCGCCAACAGTATAGGCTATTTTTTCAGGTCCGGTTAGAGCGTGAATGTTTTCACAATGTTGTGGGATAGTAAGATTGGGCTCGTAATACTCACGATAGACAAATATATCGCCATGCGGGTTTACTGCGGCCCATAGACAGCAAGTTGGAGCGGACTGCCCAAAGTCTATGCCTCTATATCTTGTCCAAAAATCTGGTATGTCAAAGTCTGGAATAACATGAACGGTTGGGTCGAACTCCGGTAAGACCGGCCCTTCTACCGCCATCCATTCCCCGTCTAAGTACCGTCTAACCCAAACTTCCGGCCACTTTGCTCTAAGTCTAGCCTCGTAGTCCGATGGTAAGAATGGATTGTCTCTAGGGAGGGCCGGAACAAACGAATATTCGCTTCCAGGCTTTTCAATAAACCTAGTATAAACCCAGCCTAGTCCTGGGTTACTAGCCAATAGACCAAAGTATTTTATCCCTGGTATTGACATTCTTAACCGACTGTCCAGCATATTAAAATGCTCCTCTTGACACTCAGTCGCCTCATCTATACCGAACCAGCCTAGGTTCCAGGAGCCAAGAGAGCCAACATCTTTCAAGCCCCTAAAGTACACCCGACTACCGTTGTAAAACTCTACCCAGTTCTGTGTCTGATGATGTTGCTTAACAACCGGTCCTGGGATGCCGCCAAGGTAGGTATTACAAATCTCTAAAAAAGTCTGATACGTAGTTGGTACTAAGTCAGCAAAGTCATTGCGGCATAGTATGCCACGATTTCCAGGGAAGTCGAGAGACAACAAAATGGCGTGGTAGCAAAGAGCGAAACTTTTTCCACCACCCATCGCCCCACCATATAACTTGTACCTTCTTTTGTCAGATATGTACAGAGCCTGCTGCGGCAGGGGGTCAGGCAGACTCAGTACAGTCTCTAGAGTCTTAACCAACTATCGTATCTCGTCTATTAGGCCCCAGTCCAGCGCGTTCTCAGACGAAATCCACCAATCTTTCCTCGACCAGCGCTTTTTTAACTGAGTCTTATTCAAAGGATGTTTAGCAGTACCAGACTCTCCAGCTAATTTACAGCGTTCTGCAAAGATATTTAGCACTCGCTCTTGAATCCGTTTAGCCCAATCGACTGTATCTTCAACGGCTCCCATTGAACCGGAGGCCCCAAAAGAAACTTCATGAATCAATAACCAGGCTTCTTTATGAACAACGCGAGTGTCGCCCGCCTGTAGAAGGATTCCCGCCATGCTCGCTGCCATACCAAGAGTGGATGTAATAATATGATGGCCTTTTCGTTTCATACCTTGTATGAAGTCAAAAAGCACCATACCATCGATGACGGAGCCGCCAGGCGAGTTAAAATTAATCTCAATACCACACTTAGGCTCTAGTCTATTCCAGAGCGTCAACTGATTAATACATTGTTTGATGCTGCTAGAGCCAACTGCGTCGGTGAAATAGTAAATGTGGTTAAACTTGTCTCCGGCTAGCTCTTCCCGCTCGGCTCGCTCAGTTTTATTTTTCTGAATAATCGCAATAGCTGCGTCGGCCTCAAACTTAATTGCTTCAGCCGTAGCCTTTCTAGCTTCGGCCTTGAATTTCTCTGCCTCAGCTAAATGCTTAACTTTCTCTTCCTCACTAACCACATGTTCCGGCATTAGCTACTCCTTGACCAATTTTAACCCGCAGAGACGGCATCCCTTACAGAAACGGGGAGAATTTCAATAATTTGATTTCTACTACCCATTTCTGACCCGCCCACACCGCCATCCCTCACATCGGGCTGCGTTAAAGCAGCACCAATTTCATATGGTCTAAGCCCAGTGTTAATCTGTATAGCAATTCCTTGTCTAGCGCCAACGACTGGCTCCACTCTAGGGTCTAGAGCCCCTGCCGTTCGGAGCAATAGTTCTGCCGCCTTCAATACAACTAACTCATTCTCACTCCTTAGTTTAACTACCAGTATCTCAAAAACTTCTGGCAATAATGTACTAGCGATTTCTTTTGGTGCTAAGGCCCCAAACCTTAGTCTCTCATGTTGTAACTTAAACTCCGGATTTCTAAATCTCCATTGACCCAAAGCTACTTTACTGGCACCAATATTTTCCAATGCCTCTAAATCGGTCTTGGTCTTTTTTCTTTCTTCCAGAAACTCTCTTTGTTTTGGTGTTACATAACCAATTTTTGACACCAAATAGCTTCGTCCCATACCATTATTTTATCACACTTTCCAGCCATTGTCAATCCGCCGTCCGCTAGTTATGTCAAGTAGTTTTACCAACCTTGTTTTTATTTTTACCCCTATTCTTGCTTTTGAGCGTACTTGGGATAGGGGCCCCTATTTCAATGGCGCCCCCCCTGCCGGATAAACCTTTGGTAGCTACGGTGGTGCAAGTGGCATCAATTTTGACAAGTGGCATCAATTTTGCATTGACTTGGCATCGGAGTTAGCTCAACTTCCTAACGTTATGAACAAGTAGAGCCAGACGCCACCAGTATCCTAAAAAAGATCCCTCAGCAGGGCTAGGCGGGAACAACCGTTAATGTGGCCCTTTTGGGCAAACAGAAACCCCCAGACTTTGTGTCTGGGGGTTCCCGCATCTCTAGGCTATGGGCGTTTTAACTCTGGCTTGATACCGCCTCTATGAGCGTATCCCTAACAAGTTTGGATAGTGCTGGACCGGACCGCCCGGTAAGCACTGGACCGTCTTTTGCGAGCACGTTATCAAAGGTGAGACGGCTAGCACCAGTCGCCTTCTCAAGCTCGTCGCACCAGCTGGTAAGACAGTTGTCGTACCAGCCAGCATCGTGGCCGATGAACAATGGAGCAGTGCCGATGAACGCCTTAAGCACGACACTCTGCCGGAAGAGCTCCTGCTCTATATCGGACGTTTCTCCATAGACGGTCTCGACTACCGTATTTAGATGCTCGGCTACCAGCGAGCCCAGCATTACACCATCAATCCTAGGTTCCGCATGCTCGAACCCGTTAACAACGCCAGCGTCGTAGGAACCGCCAAACCATGCGACACGCAATCCCTCGATTAGGGAGATGTACGTCAGTGGGCGGGCGATTGCACGCTCCCTAAGCTTATCTGTGTTCAGGGCATCGATGTAAGTCTCACGCTCGGCGATTGTGCCAGGAAGGTTGATGTGCTTACCGAGCACCCAGCCGGAGCGCATTGTGAGTACGGCGGTATGAAGGATAGCTACCGACGTGCCAATCACTCTATTGGCCTGCTCGGACTGGACAGCAGCTTTGGCATCCAAAACGTACTTGTGACCTTTGCTGAGACGTCTCTGGTCAAAGTTCATCCGTCCGAACGTAACGTCCAGCAATGCGCTGTCACCATCCACGATGGTGACGGGGATACGGTAGCCTTCGATAGCTGCCTCCTTGACTCCTCCCACACGATGCTGACCGTCAACAATCGACAGTGCTTCGCCAGATATGTGTAGCGTACCGGACGGGCTGTCAACTTCCGACGGTTCCCAGGTGAGGACCGAATCACCCGTTGCCATGAGTGCAACCGCACCTAGCAGTAAGCCGTGCTCCAATTCGGAGT
>ERZ1292623.2708-Hain-H51-01um-R1-2708-length-15609-cov-9_pt1 | contig 15609 bp, 13 predicted proteins | sample MGYA00564398_ERZ1292623 | MGnify/ENA primary metagenome ERZ1292623 (study PRJEB36523, sample SAMEA6512633) | groundwater metagenome | collected 2019-01-07 | study: AquaDiva: Metagenomics assemblies of 32 groundwater samples | reverse complement strand
GTGATTAAGATATTGTCCGCTCCGGAATTAAGAAATTCATTTTCCGAGAACTCTTTTAAGTTTGCCAAGATGATGAGTTGGGAAAAAGCCGCTCAAAATTATCTGGGGGCGTATAAGGCGGCCAGTTAGAATTATGGATACCAATAAATTGCTTTCGCTTATAAATATTCCCGAGTCCAGTTACCGTCTTAAAAACGATCGGATTTTTTTGGTTGATCCCCCGGGGGATATGTCTGTATCTTCTGAAAATGATGAAAAAATTTTTCAAAAAGAGCGGTGGACCAACTGGCGGCGGCATGGTTGGATTTACCTTCGGAAACATCTAACTCCAATTGATTCCAAAGCTGTAGTGGTTGATGTTGGCGCCGGACGGGTTAGATATAGAGATTTAATTTCACGGTTTGGCAATTATATCGGCGTGGATTTTATCCCTTATGATTTAATTAAAGTGGTGACGGATATTACCCAGCCGCTTCCTTTCAAGGACGGCGTGGCTGATGTGGTGATACTATCCAATACTTTAGAGCATGTGCCTACTCCCGGGCCGTTGTTGAGGGAATGTTATAGGATTTTGAAGAAAAAAGGGGTATTAATAGGTATTGTCCCTTTTTTGGTTAAGATTCATTTGGAACCATACGATTTTTTCCGCTATACTCACTATATGCTGAAGCGGCTGATGGCAAAGTCTGGTTTTAGCGCCGATTCTTTAGAGATTATATCACTAGACACACCTCTGGATCTTTATAAAACCGTCCAACGCAATTTTTTTTCTTATCTCTACGGCGGTGTTGCCTCAAGGCGAGATAAAATGCTGGCGGCCTTGGCGGCGCGGTTGAATAGCGGCCTGAATAAATTTTTCTCTCCGTTATACAAGAAAATTAAATCTTCTCCTAAATTTACCGGAGGTTACGGTTTCCGGGCGGTTAAATGAATCTGGTTTCAATTTCTTATTCGGTAAATTCCAACTTGGCTATTTTTGAAAACCGGGTTAAGTTGTCGCTCTTTAGCTAGGTTTGCCGCGGGCGCAATGTCTTTTTCCAAGGGGCCAAAGTAAACATAGTCGGCGTCCAAATCGGCGAAAGATGTGTTCTCCATGCCGGCGTATCGCTCCAAAAGCGTCTGATGACGCTCAGCTCTTTTGGCCGGAATTATATTGCCGTTTTCTCCCATAAAATTGTCAAAGGTACCGTATTGGCTCATAAAATAGTTGCCATAGATATGCCAAGAACTGTCGTTAAGATTACTGCCTTGGTCAGGCGGGCAATCGTAAGATTCGCAATCAAATTCAAAACCGCCCCCAATTCGCTGCGTTAAAGTTTTGGTATTCACCCGAAATACTTTGTGGGCAAGTAAATATCGCTGTTCCATTTCATACATGGGTAGAGAGGTCAAAAAAGCAGTAGGCAGAAACGGCCTGGCAGAAGTGTAAGAGTTTAGATACAGCGAGGTTAGGGTAGACGGAGAAAGTATCCTGGGTTCATGCTCTATATTTTTGTTTATCCACTGCCAAGAATCCACGACCGGATCGTAGAATTTGTAATATTCCAAAATAAAAGTTTGCGGCTGTTGAACAATCACCGCCACATTTATGGCTTTTTTGGCTACCAATACCGCGCTTAGCACTATCAGCCCCGTCAGGATCAGTTTTCTTAAAATAGGTTTCTTTCTCTCGATTTGATCCATAAAGTCGTGTCCCAGCAGGAAGACAAGTATAAAAATAATCGGGCTTATGGCCTTACGCCAGGTGTGAGGCACGGGCACGAACCCGGTGACAACCTGCACGTTCCAGATGAATATCATGGCCGCGATAACGCTCAACCACATAATCAGTTTTCTGGAATGGTCGCGGCGATATAGGAAATAGACTGCCAGCCCCAGCAGCGCGTAGGCCGCGATGTCTTTGGCATTGGCCGAATTGAGTCCAATCTCACGGCTGTTTAGAATACCCAGTCGGGCTGTGTAATCGTTGTTTTGGGGAGCACTTTTGAGTTGAAGGTAAGTTATAAAATAAGGCAAGGTCACGGCGAGCGCGATTGCTAGAAGCGCCAGAGAGTTTTTGAGTAATTTTCGGTTTCGGCGTTCGAACGTTATCAGACTCAAACATACCAGACCCGCGGCCGTCATCCAGAAAAACCAGATATGAAAGTAAACGTAAGCCAGGACGCCAGCCAGGGAGCCGGCCAACAGCGCCGCGCCGCGCCCGGGTTTTTTTGTAAAATAAACCAGAGATGCTACAGCACTAAGATAAAAAGGATAAGCCAACAAGGGGTTTTCAATCTCGTGGAGGTAGAGTTTGTCTATTTGGGTTTTTATCACCGGCACGAAGTTTTTTATGAAGAAGGAAGTAAACTCACTTACGTTTTCAAAACCAAAAGGCAGAATGAGCGGTATGGGGGTAAGCGTAGCGGTGAATCCGAAGAAAAAAGACCATAAACGGTTTTTGAATAACAGTTGGCCCAGAAGGTAGAAGAGCAAGAAGATTATTCCGGAGAACAAGAACTGGGCGGATAGGTAGGCTAAACCTATATTGCCTTGGAACAATTTGATAAAATATGCGAAAATGACCGTAGGTATTATCGGTCTGACTGTTGGTTTTTCATTATCATCTCGCGCGTATAAATCTGATGGCGGAAAATGGCCGTCATAAACTTCCCGATCTCTGGGGAGATAGGTGTATAAAGCGTCCCGGGTGGTCTTAAACTGCGCTAAGACGAAATCATGGCCGGCGTTTTGGAAATATCGCCACAATGCCAGGGGCGGACCAACATACAACAACCCCACGGCGATGGCGCCCGCCAGCGCTATCGGTAGATGTTTTTTCATAATAGAGTTGTTGTCCATCTGTAAAGGTGTTATTTTACTCGGAAGTGCCATGGTCGGACCAAAACCTGCCCAAGAGCGGGAGTTTCTGGCGCCGGATTATTTATGTGGAATAATAAAACTATTTCGGTAGTGATGGCAACTTATCGCGAAAAGGAGTCGGTGCGGCGGGTGGTGGAGGAATTTGCGGGTTTGGAGGCGGTGGATGAAATTGTGGTGGTTAATAACAATGCCGAGGCCGGGACTGATGAAGAATTGGCCAGAATAGATTCTCCTAAACTTATCGTGCTCCGCGAACGGAAGCAGGGTTATGGTTATGCTCTGGAGAAAGGATTGTTGGTGGCCAAAGGCGATTACATTGTTACAGCCGAACCGGATGGCACTTACGCCGCCAGAGATTTGAAAAGATTTCTAGTGATGGCTGAGGATTTTCAGGCGGTTTTGGGTTCACGCGCCATTGTCAGGACCAAAAACAAGGATTGGGGGTTTTTTAGGCGGCATGCCAATATTGTTCAAGGGCTTATGATATCGTTTCTTTTCCACACCAATACCATCACCGATCTGGGTTGTCTTTATCGTCTATTCCACAAAGAGGTGATTCGGGATCTTAAGAGTAAATGGAGCACCCGCCGCCTTTTTGCCACGGATTTGTTGATATTGGTGGTCAAAGAACGGTTTTCTTTCGCGGAGATTCCAGTGACATTCCAAGAGCGCACCGGGGAGTCCAGCATGTTGGGTAACGGTTTTAAGTTGTTCCAATACGGCTGGGATGGGTTAGTTTTTATTTTTGAGAAATGGACAACTTGGTTTATAAAAAAGATTTTTCTAAAAAGTAAAAACAATGTGTAGCATTGCCGGAGCTGTAGGCCGGGTAGATGTTAAGAAAAAGCTGGAAATTCAAAAGCATCGTGCCCCGGATGATCAGGGTATATACGAAGACCAGGAGGTTGTCTTAGCTATGGGCCGGCTAAGTATTATCGATTTAACCTCCGAGGGTTTATGTCCGTATCGTGAGGATGATTTTGTTTTGGCCTATAACGGCGAAATCTACAATTACTTGGAGCTTAAGAAAGAGTTGAAATCCAAGGGCTGGGTTTTCAGGACCACTTCGGACACCGAAGTTTTAATGAAATGCTGGCGGGAGTGGGGATGGAAAATGTTCGATAAGCTGAACGGTATGTTTGCTTTTGCCATCTACGATTCTAAAAAGAAAATATTGATTCTGGCGCGCGACATTGCCGGCGAAAAGCCCTTATATTATTATCATAAAGGCAATAAATTTCTCTTTTCTTCGGAGGCCAAAGCTATCCATTCCGTCGTAGATCTTAAACCCAATGGCCACCATTTTTTTGAGGCCTTTCAGCATTGTTTAGGTGAAACATTATGGAAAGATGTTTACGAAATCCCGGCGGCTAACTACGCTGTTTACAGTATTAAAGATAAATCTTTAAAGATTCAGCCCTATTGGGAATTCAAACCGCGCTATATTAACCTTAAATCGGCCCAAGATGAACTGGAAAATCTACTGGAGGATGCGGTAAATATCCGCACCCGCAGCGATGTGCCCTACGCGCTCTATTATTCTAAAGGTATTGATTCATCTTTAATTTCTACTTTCCACGATTTCAAACATAGGTTCTATTTTGACGACACTAAAGATTGGAAGGACGATTTTTTCAAAACAATCGATAAAGTTGTTTGGCATTTGGATTTTCCGGTGGGGTCGCTCTCCGCGTATCCTTTATGGAAACTGGCCGAGCGAGCGTCTAAGAAAGTCAAGGTGGTGCTTTCGGGCGAGGGGGCAGATGAGATTTTTGGCGGTTATGTAAGGTACTTGCCCGTAGCGCGAGAGTGGGAATTAAAGCAAGGTTATCCTTCTTACAGTAATTATTTGTTCGCTAAGTATTTTTCTAAAAGTTATCTGGAAGCTTTCGCCCGGTTAACGGCCCGCAATGACAACATTGAATTTGTACAGGAGAAATTACGACCTTATTTTGAGATGTTTGAGGACCCCGTCAACGCCATGGGTTTTGCCGATTTTAAGTTGGTAATGCCCAGTCTATTGCAGATGGGTGACAGGATGGCCGGGGCTTGGGGTATAGAAAACCGCTGTCCGTTTTTGGATAAAAGAATTATAGAATTCGGTTTTAGTTTGCCGCCGCGTCTAAAAATAAGCGGCTTGGAGCAAAAAATAATGCTGCGCCGCATTTTGGCCAAGCGCGGTCTCACCACGCCGCTAAAAATGGAGAAGAAGGGTCTTTCTATAATTTTTAACAAATGGTTTGACCGCAAGGATTGGGATCGGGGACTTTATTTCAAGTTGCTTAATGAAAAGTGGAGGCGGGTTTATAAATCTTAGCATTTGTTCTTAATAGCTATGTCTAGAGTTAATAAGAAAACAACTTTTAATTTTTTCAATTACAAGTGGTCCAAAGTCCCGGATTGGGCCGAGGCCACCGAGAGCATATACCGCAGTTGGTATTTGAAAAGATACGGTTACGGCACCTTAAGAGGGTTAGCCGGTTTTCTTAAGGATAAAGCCCGTATAATGGAAGCCGGCTGCGGTTTGGCCCGGGACTCAAAAATGTTTGCCGAGGCCAATCCTAACGCCAAAGTGGTGGCTGTAGACCAAAGCCGGGAATCTTTGAGGGTAGCCCAAGAAATCCTGCGGGAGCTGCCGAATTGCAGCGTTTTTAGAGCTGACCTGACTGATTTTGAATATCCCCACAAATTTGATTTTATTTCATGCGATCAGGTAATACACCACATACCCGATGTCGGAAAAACTCTCAAAAATCTTTTCGGTAAACTTAACCCGGGAGGGGTTATAAATTTTTCCTTTTGCAGAAAAAAGAATAAACTGCGGGATCATGTGGATGACTTAATAATGGACAAAGCAGCTAGTATGTCTCCGGACGAACTTTGGGGGTTTTCAGTAAAAGTTACTGAATTCGGCAGGGCTTTGCATGGTCTAGATATAAAAAATGTAAGATTTGAAAATAAAAAATACGAGGATATCCAAAGGTTCGTGCATAATAACTTGTTTCGTTGCTGGTACAATCCCAGCATTGACTTTAGGCTCTCGGTTTCCTCCAATTACGATTGGTTTTCCAACAATCCGCGTTTTGGCGCCCGGGACGTTAGAAAAATAATCAAGGATTATATAAAAAACTATAAATTATTGAGGTTTTTTGAAGATGATGCCACAATATCGGTATCGCTTAAAAAACTTTTATGAGGAAGGTGTTGATAACGGGGGCTGGGGGGTTTATTGGCCGGCACTTGATTGGGGCCTGTTTGAGAAAAGACTGGCGGGTTACAGGTGTCGGTAAGAGTTTGTCCGGTCAATTTAATAATCACCAAGAGGTTTTTGTTTTGAACAAGCTGGTGCAGGAGTTATCCGAATCCGATGTTAGGAACGTGGATTATGTTTTTCACTTGGCTTTTAAAACCAGCATCCCCGGCGGTATCAGTAATCCGACGGCAACTTCCAGCGAAAACGTCGGCTCCTCGGTTCATCTTTTGGATCTATCGGCTAAAGCAAGGGTCAAGAAGTTTATTTTCGCTTCCACCGCCTCAATCTATGGCGGCAATCCAATTCCTTGGCGGGAAGATATGCCGCCCGATCCCAAAGAGCCATACAGCTGGCAGAAACTTTCCTGTGAGTACGCTTGCCGGATGTGGACCAAAAGATACGGTCTGCCGACTGTGAATCTCCGTCTTTTTCAAGTGTTTGGAGAGAATCAGCGTAAGGATACAGTCATAGCGTTATTTTCTAAGGCTAAAAAAGATGGTTTACCGCTAACATTGACCAATATTGGATCGGATATGAATCCCAAAAGCTGTGAGAGAGATTTTGTTTACGCGGGCGATGCGGCCGAGGCATTTATATCAGCGGCACTTTCCAATAAGACCGGTGCCGGTGAGGTTATAAATATAGGCAGCGGCCGAGCCACTCGGATAGAAGATGTAGCCAAGCTATTTGGTGGCGAGATTAAGTGGATACCTAGAAGGGATTATGAGGTTGAGAAACAGCAAGCTGATGTAACTCAAGCTAGAAGTTTGCTGGGTTGGTCGTCCCGGGTTGATGTTTTAGAATGGCTAAAAGGTACGGATTTGAATTTGATATAATTAAACTTTTATGATAACATCTAGACGCATTATTATTAGTTCTATTATCAAACAAATATGAAAGTTCTAGTCACCGGTATATCCGGTTTTATCGCTCCCCATATAGCCAAGGCCTGTTTAGCTAAAGGTTGGCAGGTGGTCGGGGTGGACTTAAAGGATTGCGCTTACGAGTTTAGTAGCCCCAGTTTCTCTTTTGTAAAAAAAGATGTGCGGGCTCTGGCTTTAGAGGATATGAAGGGAGTGGATTACGTTTTTCATTTTGCCTTTGTGACCAACATCCCCAACTCGGTCCAGCATCCTTTGGAAACCACCAGAGACAATATAGATATGACGGCTTATTTTTTGGATCTATGCACTAAAGCCGGCATTAAAAAATTCATTTATCCTTCCACGGCTTCTCTTTACGGCAATAATCCTACGCCATGGAAGGAAAATATGTCCTCTCCCGACCCCATCGAGCCCTACAGCTGGCAGAAACTCTCCTGCGAATTCGCCTGCAAGATGTGGTCAAGAAGATATGGTCTGCCAACGGTTGTGTTTAGATTCTTCCAAGTCTTTGGTGAAAACCAGCGGCCCGACACGGCTCTGGCCGCTTTTATGCGGGCTAAGAAAGAAGGCAAGCCCATTACTCTTACCGAGACTACGGCCCAGTCAACTTTCAAAAGCGCCCAGAGAGATTTTATATATGTGGGCGATATTGCCGAGGCCTGCGTGATGGCGGCCGAATCGGATAAGGTCGGCACGGGCGAGACCATCAACATTGGCACGGCTAAGGTCTACACCATGGAAGACATCGCTAAAACCATAGGCGGAGAAATTGTTTGGATACCTAAAAGGGGTTATGAAGTAGAGCGTCACGAAGCCGATATAACTTTAGCTGCCCAACTTTTGGGCTGGAAACCTAAAACCGATATTGTCGAATGGCTGGGTAACTTTGTTAAAACTCTAGAAGCTTAAATTCATGGCGGTAAAAACAATTAAAAACAAATCCCTCGGTTCGGGTCGGGCTTGCCGAATATGTTCCGGAGGTAAATTTAAGGTGGTTATTGATTACGGTAAAAACCCTTTAGTAAACTCTTTGCTCGATAAGGAAGAATTGGGCCAGGAAAAAACTTATCCCTTGGTGGTGGAGCAGTGCCAAAAATGTTTTTTGGTCCAGATAGTCAATCCCATTTCTTCCAAGCAGATATACCAAGATCAGGATTATCTTTATTACACGGGCGATATGCCCCAGGAAAGCCAGTACATAAGGTCTTTCAACAGCTTGGTGGCCGATCTTGAGAAGATGACCAAGTCGGGTGATTTTATAGTGGAGATCGGTTCCAACGACGGGACGGTTCTGGGTAAGTTTAGGGAAAGGAAATTGTTGGGGGTTGATCCTTCCACTAATGTGGTGGCGAGAGCCATAGCCAGAGGTGTGCCTACCTTGGCTGCAGAGTTCAATGAGCGAACTGCAAGAAATATCGCAAAAGAATTCGGTCCGGCTAAGGTGGTGGGCGGGGCCAATTGTCTGGCCCATATTAACGATATCCATTCTGTGCTTAAGGGCGTCAAGGCGCTTTTAGCCAAAGACGGCATCTTTTGGGTAGAGTGTAATTATTGGGTGGGTATGGTCAAAGAAAAGCATTACGCTCTTATCTACCACGACCATTATTCTTATTTTACGCTTAAAAACTGGGTGGATCTGGCTAAAATATATGGTCTTGAGGTTTTTGACGCCTATGTTACCGAAGCCCAAGGCGAGGGTCTTTCTTTGCGTCTTTATGCCGGTTATAACAAAAAACCAACTAAAAGATTTTTATCTTTACTGGCAGAGGATAAGAAATATAATAATTACAGGGTTGCCCAACAATATCGCCGTGATGTTCTTGGAGAGGCCCAAAAACTTGGCAATTTGGTCAGAGGACTAAAAGGAACCGTGGCTGGTTATGGCGCGGCGGCTAAGGGTTTTTCAATTCTTAAATTGGCTCAACTCGATGGCAGACATATTAAATTTTTAGTTGACGATTCCCCGGCTAAGCAGGGTAAGTATTCACCAGTTACCCATATCCCCATAGTTTCCTGCGCCGAAGCCGCCAAGAAACTACCTGACTATTTTATTATCCTCGCTCCTAACTACGCTAAAGTTATAATGGAAAAAGAAAAAGATTTTATTGCCCATGGCGGTAAATTTATTCTGCCGGTGGGGAATGTCGGTATAGTGTGATATAACCCAAAACAAAGATCTGGGGCGGTTAAGTTGTAAAGAAGGTGAAGACTATATTTCTGACAGCTTTTAACCCTTTTGTAACTAGAAATATTTTAGAAACAGATGTTTTTAAGATACTAAACCGCCGGAATGGTCTCCGGCTGGTTGTTTTTTGTCCGGATTATAAAGCAGGGTATTTCAAGGAAAATTTTGAGTCAGGTAATACCGTTATTGAAGGAATTAAAACTCCAACCATTTCTCGTCTAGATGTTATTTTTTCTTATATCGCGAGCAGTCTCGTAAATACAAAAACAAGATACATCCATCAGCGCCGCGAACTTTATCAGGATCATAATTACTTCAAATTTTTAACCTCTAGGTTTTTGGCCCGTATGAGTTATTGGAATTTGGTTAAAAAAGCGGTTAGATTTTTAGACAATCTAACGATATCTAACGAAGTTGTGGAAACTTTCTTCCGTAAATATCAGCCAGATATTCTATTCTCGGGTGATATTTTCCATAGCGACGACATTAAGTTTTTGGTTACGGCTAAAAATCGCGGCGTAAAAACAATAGGTATGGTAAGGTCTTGGGACAATATTACCAACAAAGGCTTTTTCCGTGTCAGGCCTGATAAATTATTAGTTAATAACGAGATTATTAAAGCAGAAGCAATAAAATATGGGGCCATAAAAGAGAAAAATATCGTGGTTGTGGGTATGCCCCAGTTTGACTATTATTTGAACGAAAAACGCAGTAGCCGCGAGGAATTTTTTAGTAGAATCAATTTGGACCCTAAACGGAGATTGATTCTGTTTTCACCGCACGGTAATCGTTTTCATAAAACCGATTGGCATATTATGCAAATGCTTAAAGAAGCACGTTTAAAGGGCGAATTACTCGAGGATGTTCAATTTCTAGTTAGGTTTCCACCCAACGATGATGTAGCCCTGGGCGATTTTATACCTGATGAAAGTTTTCATATAGACAGACCAGCTCGCTTGTTTGAATCTGGTTCTTACCGTGATGGCGAGCTGGATAAGTTGGCTATGGTTCATTTAGCCGACTCGCTTTATTATAGCGACGTAGTGATAGCTTATAATTCATCTTTGATTATTGATGCTGCGGCCTTTGATAAGCCGGCGATAGGCGTGGCTTTTGATGGTTGGGCTAAATCTGCCGATGTTTATAGGAGCGTGGCTAGATTTATGGAATATGATCATACCCAGTATTTACTCAAAACTGGCGGCTTGACCGTGGTCAGGAGCCGAACCGATTTAATATCAAACCTAGTTAAATATCTAAAAGATCCCTCCATCAATAAAAACGGCCGTCAAAAGATCCTGGAAACACAATGTTGGAAATACGATGGCCGAGCCGGAGAAAGAATCGCTGATTTTATCCTAGGGCAAGTTGGTAAAATATGAAGACTATTTTTTTAGTTATACCCCATTTTGTTTTTACCTCTGACCTCTTAAGGACAAAATATATTGGATATTTGTCGCAAAAATATAGGGTGGTGATTATAACTCCTATGATAGGCGACGGCGAAGCGTTGGCTGGTAAATATTTGCAATCGCCCAATGTTATTTATCTAAAAAGGCAATTGGAGAATCCACGACTGTGGCAGTGGTTCAAGCTCTTAAGAATCGGGCTAGTGAATCAATTTGATCATTTGGTTTCGGTTCAGCAGTTTTACCAGTCGCCTAATTACAAAAACAATTGGCCTAGGCGTTTAGCGCGGTTTTTAGGCAGGCCGTGGAGTAGTTTTGTCTCTGTTGATTTTTTGACTAAAGTGGAATTGACACTATTGCCGCGATCAGTTTCCTTTGAACAATATGTAAAAGATTACCAACCATCTTTAGTGGTCACCGCCACTCCCGGTTTCGATCCTTTTGAGGCGGAACTGATTTTACTTTCACAAAGAGCTAAAATTCCGACCGTGGCCGTTAATTTTACTTGGGACAATCTTACCACCAACTGTAAGCACATTCGCAAAACCGACTATTTAATTTCCTGGAACGAGACGATGGTCGAAGAAGCGGTGAGTCTGCATAACTATTCTCGCGAGAAAATTATGGTATCAGGCGTAATTCGGTTTGATCCTTACTTTACGTCCGCGCCGGATGAACCTACACGTGATGAGTTTTTATTGAGTAAAAAACTAAATCCGGATCACCAGACTCTGCTGCACACTACCGTTACCAAGGCCTATCCTTTTCAAAAAAAATATATCCGTGATCTTATAACCTTAAGAGAAAATGGCCGGATTCCTTATGTTAATTTATTTTTTAGAACCCACCCTTTAGACGATTTTGAAAATTACAGCGAGTTTTTTTCTCTGCGAGATGTGTATTTTGAGAAAGCGGGACGAGAAATCGTTTTACCTAGTGGCCGGAAAAGAATAGAAATGGGTTATTCGGATCTTCTTAATCTCAAATATACTCTCAAATATACTGACATTAATATCAATTATGCTTCCACGATATCCATAGAAGCTTGTATCTTTGATAAACCCATTACAAACATTGGCTATTTAGGTCGGTATGCCCAAGCTTATGGTTTTGAGCATTATGCTCCTTTATGTAAGGTCGGGGCTGTGAGGGTGGTTAAAGATGATTCCGATTTGCCGAAATTTATAAATGATTATTTAACCAACCCCACCTTAGATCATGAAGCCAGACAGGAGATTGTCGGAAAATATGTTAAGTTTACCGACGGGTTGTCGTATAAACGCAGTGTTGATTGTCTGGATGAAATTATTAAGGTATAACAATAATGTCTTTTTCTCTCGCAGATAAACACATAGTAGTCAATTACCACTACATTGAGCCAGAAAATTCTCGGTTGAGCGGAGCCCATCCCTGTTTTATATCCGATTTTTCCCATCAGTTGGATTTTTTAGCTCATCATTATCGTCTGGTTTCGGTGGGCGAGGTATTTGAGGCTGCCCGCGAGAATGATCCGGAAAGATTTTGCGCCATTACTTTTGATGATGGATTACGGGGACAATACAATTATGCCGTGCCGCTTTTGAAACGGGTTAAAGCCCAAGGAACCTTTTTTATAATTACTTCGGTGTTGCAGGGACGGTTGCCATCGGCCCATCGTGTTCACGTGCTGCTTTCACATTTTTCCGTGGCTGAGTTAATACGATTATTCCATGTCTTTTTGAAAGACTTTTATCCCGATCTGGCTTCACAGTATCGGATAGACATAAAAAAGAGATTGACTCAGCGGCGGTTGCATGAAGACATTGCCACGGCTAATTTTAAGGAAACTCTGATTGTTTTGCCGGAAGATATTAAAGCCCAATTCCTTAGGTATTGTTTTAAGAAGTTTAACCTTGACGCGGATGAAATCAACCGTGATATATTTATAGGCGAAAAAGAAATCAGGATTTTGAAAAAAGATGGTTTGGAGATTGGCAGTCATACTCATAATCATTATGCTTTAGACGCAATCAGTCCGAGTACTTTTACGGGGGATATAAAATTGTCGGCGGCGACCTTATTGAATTTAACGAATCAATCGCCGTCGGTTTTCTCTTATCCCCACGGGCGGCTTCAAGAAGCGGTCAAACCGGTTTTGACGGAGGTGGGTTTTAAATACGCGGTGACTATTGAGCGCAGGGGGTTAAAAACTGATGATGACAAGTTTTTAATTCCCCGTTATGATGCCGCCGATATCAAGGTTTTTTTGAGTTGATTTTTGATGATTATGAAAACAATCTTTCTATTTGTTAGAAGTTTGATTCTAACTCCTGATTTACTGCATACCGACTACTTGAAATACCTTAGCCAGCGCTACCACGTTGTGGTTTTTAATCCTTTTTTGGACGATGAGCGCGCTCGGAAGGAAAGTTATTTTAGTTCGCCTAACGTCAGCTATAGGATCTGGAATTTGAAAAACAGAAGGGTTTTGGCAGCTTTCAAGTTTCTTAGAACGGCTTGCATACGGCAGTTGGATTTTGTCTCAAGCGTTAAAATTTTTTATGGAAGCGGCGCTTTTTTGAAAGATAAACGCGCTAGATTATTGCGGTTTCTTTCTAGCCCTCTAAAAAAATGGATGGCTATGGATTTTTTTACATCCTTAGAGTCTTTCTTTATAAAAATACCTCCGGAGTTTATGAATTACTGCCGTGTCTATAAACCAAGTCTTATTATTACGGCTACGCCCGGCATTCAGCTTTTTGAAGCCGAGGCTATCTTACTGGCGAAAAAATTAGGCATACCGACTCTGGCCACCAATTTTAGTTGGGATAATTTGATGTCATTTAAGGCCGTGAGAGTGCGCCAGCCCGATTTCTTGTTTGTCTGGAACGATGTTATGAAAAAGACGGCCGTTGATGTTCATAGGTTTGATCCGGATAAAGTTTTCGTGACCGGCATAATGAGATTTGATCGTTATTTTAACGATCAAATTAATTTACCAACGCGAGAGGAATTTCTATCGGCTAAGGGTTTGAATCCAAAATACAAAACGATTTTGTTTGCCACAGCCAGCAGGAATTTCTCTTATAATTTAGAGCTGATCAGAGATATTATTGATTGGCGCGCTAGCGGCCGTATTCCTTATAGTAATTTGTTGATACGGCTTCATCCCGTAGATAGATATAGCGTCTACGGAGAATTTTTTAGGATTCCCGATGTTTTTGTGGAACCGGCTTCTCGGGAGGCGGTAAACTATTCACCAGAGTCAAAACATAAGCTTTTTGAGATGGATAATGCCGATTTCGCCAATCTCAAGGCGACTTTGGCTTACACCGATCTCAATATCAACTTTAAGTCCACTATAACATTGGAGTCGCTTATATTTGATAAACCGGTAATAAACTATACTGATCCCACCCAACCCCTACTTAATCAAATATATTTTAACGAACATTCTTATTATCACCCCATAGTCAAACACGGCGCCGTTAGAATTTCCAGTAACAAAGATGAGTTGGCTAATTTAATAAATGAGTATTTTAGTAATCCCAAACTTGATCACGAGAATAGGCGAAAAGTGGTGGATATGTATCTTCCCTTCAGAGACAGTAAATCGTATAAGAGGAATGTGGATATGTTGGAGGAGATTATCTAACGGGTTTATTTTCAGGAAACTCGGATCGGGTTTTGAAGGTTAAAAGTTTGTATTGGGTACCTTAAAAAAACCATCAACCTGCGGAGGATTTCCTTATGCAGAGTACGGTCAGGATCGGGGATTTCTGTTTAGGGGATGGCAGGATTTTTGCCACGGCAGAGATAGGCATAAACCATAACGGCGACGTGGGGATCGCCAAGCAACTGATTGATGTGGCTGTAGCGTCAGGTTGCGACGCGGTCAAGTTTCAAAAACGAACCGTGGAGGTGGTTTATACACCGGAAGAATTGGCCAGGTCGCGCGAGAGTCCTTTTGGCGAGACCAACGGTGATCTCAAGAGAGGGTTGGAGTTCGGCCAAAAGGAGTACGAAGAGATTGATCGCTACTGTAAAGAAAAAGGTATTATATGGTTTGCCTCTTGTTGGGATGAAGGCAGTGTGGATTTTATAGACCAATTCAGTCCGCCCTGCTATAAGATTGCTTCGGCTTCACTGACTGATGATAGTTTACTCCAACATACTAGGAGCAAGGGTAAGCCCATCATTTTGGCTACGGGTATGAGCACATTAGATCAAGTGGACCGAGCGGTTTTTGTTCTGGGTGCCAAAGAACTTGTGTTGATGCATTGTGTGGCTACTTACCCAGCCGATTGGCGGGAATTGAACCTTAGGGTGATCCAGACCCTGCAGGGCCGTCACAGTGTGCCGGTAGGTTATAGCGGCCATGAGGTGGGCCTTTTCTCCACGTTGACGGCCGTGGCCATGGGCGCTTGCATGGTTGAGCGTCATGTTACGCTTAACCGGACCATGTGGGGTTCGGATCAAGCGGCCAGCGTGGAACCAGTAGGTATTCAGAAGCTAGTCAAAGAGATAAGAATATTTGAACAGTCGCAGGGTGATGGTGTCAAACGGCTCCTGGATTCGGAGATACCTGTTATGAGAAAACTCCGGCGCAAGGGCTAGTTCTTTTCTCCGTCAGTTTGATGCGGGGTGGTTGATTTAACCGGTGGGCAATAAAACCCGCCGGTCTTTTATTGGGTTATATTTTAATCGGTTAGTTCTTTAACTTTTTGCCAGGAGGTGCGCTATGGACCAGGAAAATCTGGCAGTCCGTTTGAGACGGTTAAAGATGATCGTCTTTGATTTTGACGGCGTCTTTACCGATGGCAAGGTGAGTGTGGATGAAGACGGCAGGGAGAGTGTAGTTTGCAGTCGCAAAGATACCCTAAGGTTTCCGGAATTGCGTAAGTTGGGTATCAAACTGGTGGTCATCTCCAAGGAGAAAAATCCAGTGGTGGCTCGGCGCTGTGGAAAAATGGGAGTGGAATGTTTTTGTGGCGTCGATGGCAAACTGGACCTGTTTCAGGAAATTTTGAGGCGGGA
>ERZ1292623.2707-Hain-H51-01um-R1-2707-length-15609-cov-16_pt1 | contig 15609 bp, 16 predicted proteins | sample MGYA00564398_ERZ1292623 | MGnify/ENA primary metagenome ERZ1292623 (study PRJEB36523, sample SAMEA6512633) | groundwater metagenome | collected 2019-01-07 | study: AquaDiva: Metagenomics assemblies of 32 groundwater samples | reverse complement strand
GGCAAAATGACCGAAACCTCGGAGCCTCGCGCTGGCGAGGCGAGAATGAGCAAAAATATTTTTCTTTTTTTGGATAATCGGTTTTATATTTTTCATTGATGTTCACTTTCCCGCCCTAGGCGGGTCAGCCTTGGGCTGATAATTTTAATCATTGATGTTCACTATTAATCTTACCCTGTAAGGTTCTTAATTCATTTAAAAACTTCGCGCCTTCTTCGGGTTTTGGCGGCTTGCCGTGCCAATTAAAATCATACTCTATTTCCGAAACACCTTTCCCTGCAATCGTGTGAGCGATAATCACCGTCGGTTTTTCATAAATGGCTTTAGCCTCTTCCACCGCGTCAACAAATTCTTCAATATTGTGGCCATCAACTTCAAGCACGTGCCAATTAAAGGCCTCGTATTTCGCTTTTAGCGGCTCAAGCGGCATCACGTTTTCTGTCATTCCATTTATTTGGATATTATTGCGATCAACAATGCCAGTTAAATTACTAAGCTTGTTGTTTCCGGCAAACATCGCCGACTCCCACAAATTTCCGGCCTGATGTTCGGCATCCGACATTGCACAGTAAACTCTAAATTTTTTACCATCCATTCTCGCGCCATAAGCAATGCCGGCCGCTTGCCCCAAACCGGAACCCAAAGGGCCGGAGGTTGTTTCAATACCTGGTAAACGCTCTCTCTCCGGATGGCCTTGAAGCCGCGTCCCGAATTTTCTTAATGTTTTAAGTTCTTCAATAGGAAAATAACCGGCATGTGCCATAGTTGCGTAGCGAATCGGGCAAATATGGCCATTTGAAAGAATCAAGCGATCTCGTTCTGGCCAAGATGGATTTTTTGGGTCATGGTTTAAAATATGAAAATACAATGCGGTAAAAATATCGGCCATATCAAGCGGCCCGGCAGTGTGACCGGATTTGGCTTCAACAAGTTCTTCAATAAGAGACTCGCGAATTTTATTCGCCAACTCTTCTAATTCCTTAACTTTTTCGTCGTGGATATAATGGGACATTTATATATTTTATCAAATAATCAGGTGTCTTACAATATAATAATTTAATGATTACTATTGGTATAATTGGGGATAACACAGTTATTGACATAATTTATAGGTTTTGATATGATGGCATCAAGATGATAAGCTTGCTATGAACGAGATCGTTCGTGACTCCGAAGAGCTCCCACAAAGGGGGCTTTTCTGTTTGTACAAATATTGTGATATTATCATCACCGTGGACGAGGGCCGAGTCCGAGCGATTCTCGGGAGTGAGCTTATCATCTCGCTCTTAGGGGTTTGACTCCCCCTCGGTCCACACCAAAAATCCTATTCATTTAATGAATAGGATTTTTGGTGTGTAATAGCAATTATTATTTGTTAATTGCTAATCGCTGATTTTAAATCCTTGATTGCTTCCCCGATATTCGGCGCTTTTAAAATTCCGGAGCCTACGACAAAAATATCAACTCCGGCAGTTTTTAGTTCTTCAATATTGGCAGTTCTGACGCCGCCATCTATTCCGATTTTAACATTGGGAAAATTTTGGCGCAACGATTTTATTTTCTCCAAAACTTCCGGAATAAATTCTTGGCCGCCGCGGCCCGGATGAACACTCAAAAATAGAATCAAATCAACGACATTTATCCATGGCTCAATCATCGTATTTGGCGTTTCAGGATTTAAAGCCAGCCCGATTTCAATGCCATTCTCGCGGCAAATATCTATAACTTTTTTTATATTAATAGCCGCTTCAATATGAACAACGATTCTTTTTGAGCCAAGTCGAACCCATTCACCAATAACTTCTTCCGGCCTGTCAATCATCAAATGAAATTCAACATTCGCTCGTTCGGTAAAATATTTTAAATCCGCTAAATTAATATTGGTTTTAGTCGCCACAAATTTCCCATCGGTAATATCAATCTGAACCCAATTATCAAACTCGCTCAAAAACGGCTCAAGTTTTAGAAACTTTTCCTTAAACTCATCAAAATCACCAGTTAAATTATCGTTCGAAGTTATTAATGCAGGGATAATTTGAGACATATTTTTATAAAAAGAATTAAATTTTGTTTTTTTAGGAACTCTCAGAGCTCGGCGAGCTAGTATTGCCAGAGATTTATCTCTGGCAATATCGGTGTCGCCGTAGGCGACTCGCCGAGCGAGAGTGAGCGCGCCGCGCCGCTGGAGCGCGGCGACGCGTTTCCGAAAAAATAAAATTTAGTTCTTAAAAAACTGGTTTAATTCCTCTCGGACAACGGTTCTGTCGTCCCACGGATACCGCTTGCCGCCGATAACGATTGATTGTTCGGAGCCCTTCCCTGTTATTAATACTACATCATTTTGATCGGCTAAAGAAAGCGCTTTTTTAATTCCCTCCCGCCTGTCTTCAATAACAAATAAATCTTTATTGCGTGTCTTGCCAAATTTTTCCACTGATACGGCAATATCCTCGCAAATTTCCCTTGGATCATCTTCGTATGGATCAACATTGCTAACAACTATAAAATCGGCTTTTTTTGCCGCTATTTCACCTAAAACCGGCCTTTTAGCTTTATCCCTTCCGCCACCCTCCGCGCCAAGCAAAACAATAACGCGACCTGCCCGCCCCGCATGCGTAGGCATGGCAGGCGGGCCGCCGTTTTCGCTCACCAAATCTCTTGCCGTATCTAAAACCGCATTCATCCCCTCTTTTTCATGAGCATAATCAACAAAAACCAAAAAATTCTGTCCTTCATCTATTTTTTCCATTCGCCCAGGAATTATTTTAAGATTAGTAAACCCTTCTTGAATCTTATTATATGGAATGTTAAAAATTTTGCCGATAACAAAGGCAGGCAACGCGTTATACATATTAAATTTCCCTAAAATATTTGTTTTAAAGTTTTCGCCGCCAACAGAAAACTCAAGACCGTTCGGAGTATTTTTAATATCGGTTGCGATGACATCAGCCATACTCTCTAACCCATAAGTTATTTTTTTATCTGCCCAAAAACTAAGATAATAATTCGAGTGTTGATTATCGGAGTTCGCTATAATGGTTTTTTTAACTTCCCTCTCCCCAATTATTTTACGATAACTGTTTTTTAACGAAGCAAATAATCTACCCTTTGCTTCTTTATATTTTAAAAAATCGCCGCCATGCGCTTCTAAATGTTCCGGCGTTAAATTGGTAAAAATAGCGACATCATAAAAAATTCCATAGTGCCGCCATTGTTTTATTCCTTCTGACGTGGTTTCCACAACGGCAAATTTACAGCCAGCTTTTAGCATTTGTTTTAGTGTTTTCTGAAGAATAAATCTTCCGGGCATTGTCATATGATATTTATTTAGCATATGAGTATCGCCAATTCTAATATTCGCCGTTCCAATAAGCCCCGTTTTATATCCACCCGCTGTCAAAACCGACCAGATAAAATTCGCCGCAGAGGTTTTGCCTTTTGTTCCGGTAATGCCAATAACGATCATATTTTTTGATGGGAAGCCGCAATAAAAAGCTGCCGAAGCTGCTAAAGTTAAGTGATAAAAAGAGATTAACCGTTCAGGAATTAATTTTTTTATTTTAGATTTAATATTCATCCCGTTAGATTTTATTTATTAGATTTTTATTAATCTGTGTAATAAATATGCTATAGCATATTTATTACACAGGTAAAAATTTCATCAGCGAAATTGAAATCTTTTCCTTAAATTATATAAAAAATACCAAAGTGGTTTTAACATAATATCGTAAGAATCAGAATATTCCAGAAGTTCGCCGCCAAATCGTTTTTTAAAAATAGAAATTCCGCCAAATTTTTCATAAATTCTATTGTTTACCCTGGGCGAAGTCGAAGGGTCTACTCCGCCGAAATTGTAAATTCCAAATTCGCGCCGTTTCGCTTCTTTTATCGCCTCCCACTGCACTAAATGGGAAAACATCAGATTTTTAAATTCGCTGCTTGATCCACCAAAAACAAAATAAGCGGTTTTTCCGTAAAGTAAAATTAAGTTAACAAGTAAAATGCTGTTTTCGTACCGGGCAATCGCTAAAAAGGCATTTTCTGAATTGAGAGTTTTAAAAATGTTTTGGTAATAAATTTTAGGATGCAGTCCAAAACTGTCGCGTTTTGCCGTCTTTTCAAGAAGATTGTAAAAATCATCAAAATACTGCTCAAAATTACCGCCGACAATTTCAACTTTTATATTTTTCTTTTCCGCAAGACGGATATTATATCGGGTTTTCGTATGCATCTCGCTAAGCAATTCTTCTTCTGTTTTATTTAAATCAAGAATCCACTCATATTTCGGCTGAAAATATGAAGAATGATAAGCGTAAGTGGGAGTTTTTTTAAAATATTTACTTAAATCGGACCCGCCTTCGCCCCGCACAGCGGGGCTTCGGCGAGGCAAGAACGGGTCAAAACGAACAAAAACAGCATTTTCTTCTTTGGCAATTTGCGTTATTTCTTCCCTAAATTGCTTCCAAAATTTTTCATCTAGATCCCGCATTAAAATTGGCCCGTGAGGTACGTAAATAAAATTATTTGAAAAAACCAAATTATAAACAATGGCTTCTAAAAATCCGAAAATTTCGGTGTTATTAATGATTTCAAATCTTCTAACTTTTCGGCCTATCGCCTTTTGCCACTCACCGAAAAACCACGATTGGGTAAACGACGCATCTGGCTTTAATTCCAGTATCTTATATTCATTTTCAGATTTTATTTCTCTGAATTCAAACATTATTTTCTAAAAGTGAAAATTGCCCGTGAGGGCCCGCTTACTTTATTGGTAGAATAATCATAGTCTCTTATTGTGGCCATAAATAAGTCATAATCATAGCGATAACCGGCGCCGGTTTTGCCGTCGCCAGAATCATTAGTGATGAACTCCCTCGTTTTGTCGTTATAACCGATAACAACAATCATATGGTAAGAAGAGCCAGAAGCCAAAAAGGGAATATTTGGATTTTTAAGACCAAATCCGTAATTAGGGGTAATAACTGGCCTACCTTCGTCAATTTCCGATTTTATTTCTTCAATGGTTGGATTTTCCTTAATGAACGCTCCGTAAGAAGAATATTTATTTATTATTTCAGCGGTTATCGCCGCGTCTGAATTACTGTTTGAACCATACAAAATATTTTGTTTTTCAAAAAGCATTTCCATAAACTTTACGGCTTCGTTTATTGGAATTGTTTCTTTCCCCGAATAATATCCTTCAACCATAGCTATACTCGCTTCCTCGCACGCGTTTTTCCATGAACCCGCAAAAATGCCGTGAGGGGCTTCGTTTACATAAGGAACTTTAAAAAATACGTCTGCTATTTTTTTCTCTGGCATTTTAGGATTCTCTAGGGCTTCGGATTTATTTATAGGAGGCGCGTCGCCAACAGTAAAATCAGCTACCGGCTGATTAACCACTTTTTGAGCTGGTTTGTAAACATCAATATTGTTTTCTGTTTTTTTCTCTACGATTTGAACAATAAAAAAATATCCGGCTATTATTAAGCCCAGAAAAATAACTGCGTAAGCTGATACATTCTTACCCATTTTTAACTAATATAAGGCTTTTTTGCTTAAAAAGCAAATCATTTCCCGTGACACTTCTTGAATTTTTATATGAATGGGAAAAATTAAAATCTATAAGTTTTATCATTGCGACGTTCCATATTAATAATGGAAATACTTGATTTATGCTTATAAAAAATAATTCTCAATTTGCCCTTGCGCAATCTAAAAATATCCTCATATCCTTGTAGTTTTTTAATATCTAGACCTTGCCAATTTAGAGAAATAATTTTCTTAATTAAAAATTCTAAAACAAGCCTATCCTCTTTATTAAATTTAGATAATAACTTGCTAAGAAGAGGCATTTAGTTTTCGAAGTACCTTCAACACCTGTTTAGCATCAATGCCATTTTTATTGATTTTAGTAAAATCAATGATCGTTTCCCAAAGTCCTTCATCTTCATCAACAGAAGAAATTTTAAATAAGGGTTTTGATTTTCTAACAATTATAAACGATTTACCCTTATCAACTTGGGAAATATAGGTATCTAAATTTTCTCTTAATTCTTTTAATCCCACGATATTATTTTTCATATTTATGAAGTTTAACTTAAGATAAACTTCGCGTCAATACATTTTATGGATAATTTTATCATGACCCATGACACTTCTGCTTTTTCAATAACTAACCGCAGTGATTTTCTTTATTTTAAGCCATTTTTATACTTATGAATCTGCTAAATTGGCTCAAAAATAGAAAATGTCATGGGGATTTTTTGCTATTGACAAATGACTATGTCCCATGCTATAATTGCAATAGTTTCAGAATCGGTCAAACTTTTTGAAAGGAGGTGCCGTCATGGCAACCCACACTCTCACGACCGAGCAGTTGCAGAAGTTCATCGGTGCCATCGGGGGCGTCCCCCAGTCGGTCGCCGGTAGCCAGTTCACGACCCAGCAGCTGAAAACGTTGGCTGAATCGGTGGAAGGCCTTCGGGACTGGCCGAAGGTCACGGACGACCCGAAAGTGAACTTCGCCGTCGACTGCGTCGTCGAGGACGAGGGCGAAGAGCCCATCTACGACGAGCAGTTGTACGCCGCCGAGGTCGAGGCGTTCCGAGCCAGCCGTTCGTTCGCCTAACTATCAAGTGCTGAGCATCACTCAAAACTGCTCTTTTTTCATTCCTCATTTCCCATGACACTTCTTAAACTTTTTATCGCTACCGCAGGGGCAAGGGTCGTTGCGATTCACATCTTTTGAACCAATAATATTTTGATTAGATGCGGGGAATACATTTTGAGTTACCTGTTGTTTGTTTGGCGGAGCAGGAGCGACTTTAAAAATCATCATAACAACTTGAGATTCAAAATTTTGCATCAAATCTTTAAATAATTTTCGGCTTTCGTTTTTATACTCAATTAAAGGATCTCTTTGGCCATAAGCGCGCAAGCGAACACTATCACGTAAATATTCCATATCTTCTAGGTGATTAGTCCAAAGATTATCAAGGACGTTAAGCATTATCAATCTTTCAATTTGTCTCATTGAATCAGACCCAAATTCTTTTTCTTTTTGGTTATAAATACTTTCGGCTAAATTTTGGTAATAATCAATAATTTTCTCCAGATTGTTATTTACCAATAAGAATTCTTTATCTTTATCATCAATCGGCAAAATTGCTTTAAGGTTTTCAAAAATTTCTTCTCTATCCCATTGCTTTTCGTCGCTAATACCAATAATGTGAAAATTAATTATATTCCCAATCTGATTTTTTATAAGATTATCCAATTCTCCTCTAGAAGCTCCGGATAAAATACTATGACGTTTTTTATAAATTAAAGATCTGTGCTGGTTCATAACATCGTCATACTCCAAAACATGCTTTCTAGCATCAAAATTAAAACCCTCTATCTTGGTTTGCGCCGATTCAATAGCCTTAGAAATTAAACTATTTTCAATCGGCTGATCTTCTGGAATATTAAGCGTTTCCATTAAACTTTTAATTCTTTCGCCACCAAAAATTTTTAATAAACTGTCTTCTAGAGAAGCAAAAAATTGAGATGAACCGGGATCGCCTTGCCGACCGGAGCGCCCCCTTAACTGATCATCTATTCTTCTGGCTTCATGGCGCTCCGTACCGATAACATGAAGGCCTCCTAAATCACAAACCCTTCGACTATGCTCAGGGTCTTGGGGGTTTCCCCCCAAGACAATATCAACTCCTCGGCCCGCCATATTTGTCGCCACAGTTACCGAACCAAACCTTCCGGCTTGAGCGTGAATAATTGCCTCTCTTTCGTGTTGTTTAGCATTTAAAACTTCATGTTTTATGCCACTGTATGAAAGTAAGCGCGAGAGTTTTTCATTATTTTCAATAGAAATAGTTCCGATTAAAACCGGCTGGCCACTTTCGTGCCTTTCTTTAACTTCACTAACCACGGCTTTAAATTTAGCCAGTTCAGTTTTATAAATCCGGTCTGGCAAATTTTTACGAATCATTGGTTTATTAGTCGGAACAATAACAACGCCCAGGTTATAAACCTTATGAAATTCTTCGGCAGAAGTTGCCGCGGTTCCAGTCATGCCCGCTAATTTATCATAAAGCCTAAAAAAATTCTGAAAAGTAACTGTAGCCAATGTTTTTGATTCTTGCTGAACTTTAACTCCTTCTTTAGCCTCAATAGCTTGGTGAAGACCGTCAGCATAGCGACGACCGGCTAAAAGCCGTCCCGTAAACTCATCAACAATAATTACTTCACGCCCATCCCCAACAATGTAATCTTTTTCTTTATGAAATAAAGCATGGGCTCTCAAGGCTTGCTCGAGATGATGAACATAACGAGCTCCCCCTTCATCATAAATATTCCCTAACCCCAATATTTTTTCCACTTTATTTAAACCGGAATCAGTGATTATGGCGGTCCTCATTTTTAAATCAACATTGTAATCTTCATTCTCATTAAGACGCGGCACAATGCGAGAAAAAGTTTCGTAAAGCTTCGGCGACTCGACATCCGGCATTGATATAATAAGTGGTGTCCTCGCTTCATCAATTAAAATACTGTCAACTTCGTCAACAATGGCAAAACGTCGTTCCGGACTGATGATTTGCGATAAATCAATAATTAGGTTATCCCGCAAATAATCAAAACCAAATTCAGTATTAGTACCATACACCACATCACAATCATATACTTCTTTTTTTGCCGCCGGTCTTAAAAATTCGTGAACCACCTTAAAAGATCCTAACGCGTCTCTTGTTTGATCATTTTGATTTAAATTTTTTGCGTATTGAGAGTCGTATACATAACTGCCGTCGGAATTAATGCATCCGACTGTTAAACCCAAAAAATCATATATTTGCCCCATCCAAACCGTATCTCGTCTTGACAGATAATCATTTACGGTAACAATGTGAACGTGATCATTTAAAGCGTTTAAATATACCGGCAAAGTAGCGGTTAAGGTTTTGCCTTCGCCGGTCGCCATTTGAGCTATCTTACCCTGATGAAGCGCCAAACCGCCGATTAACTGAACGTCAAAATGCCTTTGCTTAAGAGTTCTTTTCGCAGTCTCTCTAACAACTGAAAAAGATTCACAAAGTAAGTCATCCAAACTTTCGCCAGCTGATAAACGCTTTTTAAATTCTTCAGTCTTACTTTTTAACTCGTTATCAGAAAGCTTAATAAACGCTTCTTCAAAAGCGTTTATTTTTTGAATTATTGGGCTGACTTTGTTGATATATCTTTGGTTCGCGTCTCCAAAAATTTTAGATAAAATACTCATTTTATTTTGTGATTTTACAATAAAACCAGTGGTTTGGCAATTTAAAAACCCCTATGGGGGTTAGGAGATTATTTCTTTAATCAGTTTAACGCCGAGATCAACGGTTGGGTCGTAGCGCAAAATACGTTTTCGCCACCAGTTGAGCGGATTGATTTCAACAATGTCGGCGGCTCTTAGATTTGGCAGAGCAACTTTAAACTGTTTTACCAAACTGATAAGTTCTTTATCGGTGAAGCCGCCGGGGCTGGGACAGCCAGTTCCGGGCGCGTAAACTCCTGACGCAACATCAATGTCAATTGATAAATATGTTGCATTTAATTTTTGCAATTTTTTTAAATATAGAAAAATAGAAAGATCGTCTGTGGTAAGATTTTCAGCATCTTTAACAGAATCCATGTGATAATGCCTAATATTAAAATCGTGCAGAAATTTCTTCTCAGATTCCTCTACTTGGCGCAATCCGATAATTAAAATATTTTCTGGAGAAATGTCACCTTCTTTCAATAACCAACGCAACCAGTCGGAATGAATAGGCCAATCAGCCTTAGCACAGCAATCTGGGTGCGCGTCTAAGACAATTAAGCCGGTATCTTTTCTTCCAAAAATTCTTGCTACTGCAGGATATGTTGAAGCAGTTATGCTATGAGAACCGCCAATAAATAAAATTTTTTTGTTAAATTCATCAAAAAAATTTATATAAACATAATCATCCCAATCCCATGTATCAGAATCATCCAAACCCCGTGTATCAGATTTATTAAAACTATTAAAAACCGCATCAGAAATATTTTCATCCATATCATCCCATGCATCATTATTGTTTTGAAGCCAAAATCCTAAACGAATGTCGCGCCATAAAACATCTCGCCAAGATGAAACACTATTATCAGCAATAAAAATACTTTGCCTATTAAACTCTTCCAGAAGTGCCTTGGGAGCGCGCCTCGTGCCTTTTATATTGGCTAAATTTAAAGAACAGTAACCGCCACCATATGGAATTTTAAAAATCGCCCATTTTCCTTCTGCCATTCCCCATCCTTCCATAAGGTTAAATATGGCATTATTGGTTGGCTAAAATTGTCACATTAAAATGTGATAAAAGTCAAATAAAGATTTTTATTCCCCTCTCGATAGTTTTTTAAAAAGCCGACCGCCATATTTCTTAAGAGAAATATTTTTCTCTTTATTAGTTTTAATTTCTTTTATAAGTTCATCCCTAACTCTATCAATCGCTATTCTTAAATCCCACTCTATACTAGAAGCTCTTATTAGTCTGCCAGGCACTCTTAAGTTAACCTCTGCTCTAAAAACATCACCTTTTTGGTGGTGTTTTGTTGTTTTAGACAGATCAACATCGGCAAAAATGCTTTCATCGGCTGGTAAAAACTTATCTAAAGAGTTTAACTTTTGTTCAAGATAATTTTTAATGCTTGCGGTTAAACTAAAATTTTTTGTTTTTAAATTAATTTTCATATTGCTTCTATTTATTCGGCTCTTAGAGGGACCCGGGAGAGACCAACCCCAATTCAAATGTTTTTAAGTGGGTTGTCAGTATGCACCGAATCCCTCAAAAAGCCGAATATGTCAATTATGTCTAAATTTTAATTTAAAAATTAAAATTTAGCAATAATTAAAAGCTCAAAACCCCGTAGAACGGGGCTTTGCGCCAACATTGAATCGATTACTCTTTCGAGAAACCCACTTAAGAGCAGTATAGCATATCTAAAAATTTTTGTAAATCCAATGTATGCATCCAATCACAGAGAAATTATTTTCCAGAAACCCTTTGCATTTTTTACAAGTTCAAGCTCAGCTAAATCCTGACTTATTTCATCTAAAATTTCAAAGTAATAACTATTTTCATTATTTAATTTTCCCGATTTAATATTTTTTAAATCCTTTATCAAATCTCCCAAGAGATTTGTGTTATCAAGTCTTGATAAATCTTCCGACACCGTTTCTCTGTTTTCAGGAATAAAATATTGAGCTGCTAAAGTTAAATTGTTTTTCTCTAAGGCAGTTATAAACATTTTTAGGGTTTCCTGCGGTGTTTTTCCTCCTAATTCTTCATACTTATCATTTATTTCTTCATTTATTGCGGTTTTAATTTGAGAAGTGTTTTGATTTTTAATATTAATTTTTTCACCACTTAAAAACCAGAGACCAAAAAAGCCAAGGGATAATATTAATACTAAAACTATAACACTTCTTATGATACTTTTGGAGGAAGCCATGGGCTTATAAAAATAAAAATTGCTATTAAAATGACTCCGGTAACAACGTCTCTTATTAAAATTTTTTTTATGTTTAAATTATCGTTTATAGATTTTTTAAAATATTCTTTGTAAATATCGAGAACAACGCCAAAAATCACCGCCAGTATTCCACCTAAAATAAAAAACGAGAATGGCATAAAAGAAATGCCCCAGATTAATTCACTAAAGCCTAAAACAAAAACCAGGGAAACCACAATAATTTGTTTTTTATTTTTTAGACCAATAAGTTCACCTTTCCGTCGAAATGATAAAAAAATTTGCCAAAAAGTTAAAAAAATCAAAAAAATCAAAATTGCAATTCCGCTAAAAAAACTGATAGCTTGATATAAAACAAGATACCAAATAAAACTGCTTACTAAAAATATCCAAAAAGGCATTGTAACTGAAATAATAATGGGAGAAATTCTACTCATAACTTAAATTTTTTAGATAAAACACTTATAGTTTCTGCCAATTTTTTTATTTCTTTTTTACTATTATATTTTCCTAAAGTAATTCTGATGCTTTCCCTTGCCTGAACATCATTTAAACCGATAGCATTTAAGACGTGAGAAACTTGAGAGGATCTTGAAGAACAAGCGGAACCGGCTGAAACAGCAAACCCCGCAATATCAAGCGCCACCAACATAGTTTCATTATTTACACCAGGAAACCTTATGTTTAAATTATTCGGTAATCGATTTAAAACAGCTCCATTCAGTTTAGCGTCGCTATTATATTTAATAATAAAATTTAATAATTGATTTCGCAAGTCAAGAACAGATTTAGAATATTTTTCCTGATTTTTTAAGACCAGCTCAACCGCTTTGGCTAAACCGACGATATATGGAACATTTAAAGTACCGGAACGCAATCCAAATTCCTGCCCACCACCGATAACAACCGGCGAAATGGGAGTATTTTTTCTAACATAAAGCCCCCCGATACCTTTTGGCCCATAAATTTTGTGTCCAGAAAAGGTTAATAGATCAACCTTAAGCCAATCTGGCCGGCATTCTAGAAATTGGAATGCTTGAACAGCATCTGTATGAAAATAAACCTTGCCGAAACCAGCCTCTTTCCGCTTGCCATTTATTTTTTCCAAAAGCTTTCCGATTTCTTTAATCGGTTGAATTGTGCCAATTTCGTTATTAGCATAAATTATGCTTATTAGAAGTGTATTATTTTTAATTGATTGCTCCAAATCGGAGGATTTTATAAATCCATCTTTATTAACTTTCAGATATGTAACTTCATGGTTGTTTTTTTGAATTTCTTTGAGCGGCTCAAGAACCGATTCGTGTTCAATGTTAGTAGAAATTATATGATATTTAGTATTTGGTATTTTGTATTTTGTATTTTTTTGAAAATTGAAAATTGAAAATTGAAAATTCCTCGCAATTCCAAAAATTGCGAGGTTATTCGCTTCGGTCGCCGAACCGGTAAAAATAATTTCAGAAAAATTGCAATTTAAAAATTTAGCGATTTTTTCCCGCGCCTTATCTACAGCCGCTATCGCTTCCTGGCCGAAAGAATGTACTGAAGAAGCGTTGCCAAACTTATCATAAAAATAGGGTAACATTTCTTTAAGCACCTCCTTATCAACCGGTGTAGTCGCCGCATAATCAAAATAGATTTTTTTAGCCATTTTAAGAATTAAAATACCAGAAATTTTGAAGTTTGTAAATAAAAAATGCCAGGATTTAATTCCTGGCAAGGCAATAAATTGCTTTTTTCTTTAATTTTTTAATTTGGCGCCTTCCAATTGTTGTAAAAAGGACTTCATTAAGGACTTCATTAATGAAATACGTTCCAAACGCGCTTTGATTTGCGCTCTTCTATCTTCATGCTCTTTAATTAGTGCTTCATGCTGCTTAATTACTATTGTACATGAATGATCTGTCACGCGCAGAGTTTCTTCTTCCGAAATAGAAATTTTCCCAGCCAAAAAATCAATAAGTAAATCAATAGTTTTTTGCACTACTATGATTTTTTCAAACAACCTATCCATATTATCAATCATTTCATTTGTGTATAACTCGCTGCCATAATCCTTAGCCCTTAAATTGGATTCAGCCTCTCTTTTGTAATCACCCCAAAGACTGGAGATTTGTTTTCTCATATTCTCAATAATAGTAACGATTTTTTCTTTTTCGGCATCGGTTAGCATTAGAACCCCCTTTTTTTAAATTTTATAAGAACAAAATAACAATAACATACTAAATATTATTTTGTCAAACATTTGCAGAGTAAATTCAACCCTGAAGTGCAACACTAAAGATTTCTAATGGGGTTCTCCAGCCGAGGCGCTTCCTCAACCATTAAATGTTGGTATTTCATACACTTCTATTTTACTAGAAGTGTTGCACTTACTTGTTGAACTGACTGACTAGGTGATTGACAGAATACATAAAAACCTGTTATTATTTAGAACAATTGACCTTTGATAAAAACACTGGTAAATCGGGAGAAGTCTTGTGACAGAACTGCCTAAAATAACATCTTGTTTTGGAGTGATTATGGAGGAAAATCAAATTCCGCCGAGAATTTACCTAGTTCACAATAACGCTGATACTTTAGGGCCAAACGGCGAGGAAGGCAAACCAGAGGGTTGGGGCCTTCCCGGTGGCGGCAGTGAAGAAGGTGAAACGCCGGAGGATACAGTTAAGCGAGAAGTATTATTAGAGGAGGGATTGTTAACAGAGTTAGCCACAAAGGGATTTAACTCTGAATTTGGAGAAATTCTTTTTGAACATAAGCCGCGTATCAACAACGACATCTTTATCTTTCATCTCAAAAAAGTTAGCGGGGAAGGACTCAAAGTTATTGAAGAGATCAGTGAAACCAGAAGGATTATGCTGGCTGATCTTGGAGCCATTTTAAAAATACCCTTGGCCATCAAAATTATTCCCGACACAAAAGAGAAAATCAAAAATCCGGAAGGAATCTATTTTTCCACGAGAGAAAGAATATTTGGGGTGCTGGAATATTTGAATTACGATTTCTACAATCTAATCCCGGATCTTGATAGGTTAATCAAAGAAATCCGTAGGGAAGAAGTCGGCAACTACGTTTATAATCTCCTAATGGCTGCAGTGCGGAAAAAGATGAAGATAATGGAGCGCCGCGCCAAATTCTTGCGGCCCGATCTTGATGACCATTATGAATACCAGGAACTCTTAGAAAGATACAGACCACTAATCATGGCGGGAGGCGGAGTATGTCAGTAGAGGAAGGTAAATTTGTCAGAATGTTTGGCAGAAATGAAGTTCGTTTAACCGCCTGCGCTGTTACAAAAGATCCGGAATTTGATCATATGTTTGTAAATTTTGGCTTTTCTGATAAATACTTCAGAGAGCCGAATCAGTTCTGGCAAAGGGATAACAAACACGAAAGAGCGTCAGTTAAGTTTTACAAGAGAGATATTTATAGACATTCTTTGTCACACGACACAATTCAAGTTGTAGAAATTCCCATGCCTTTTATCGGTAATGATTCTGATGACAGTTGGGGAGAGCTGCAATTTTTGATTAAAGAACCAAGATTAGTTAAGTTGGCTAGACACTACTCTTTTGACACCAGGGTGAATAAGTGGGTGGAAGAAACTAAACCGATTCAGCCGAAAACTGATTTTGGAACTCATGCTTATCTGGCTTTAAGATTTTACCATCAAGACCGCTTGCCGCAAACTCCAGACAATTGGCATTTTGAACCAGTATATGTTTCCATAATGAGCCACATGCGTTTTATGTTTTACCGAATTGATGTTTTTTGGGAAGAAGAAGAGATTAAAATTACCGTAACCGTTTTAGAAGAAAACTCGCCCGAAATTCCGAAACACCTGCCTACCGGCAGGCAGGTTTGAAGTAGAAAAATTGATCCCCCGTTCCGCAATTCGCGGCTCGGGGCTTTTTTTATTGTAAGAAATATAAAAAATAAATTATTTTCTGAAGCTTTTGCAGGCGTTTTAGCATGGTTTCAAAATGGACTTCTTCATCCGATCAGATGAAGAAGTCCATTTTGAATAAAACGCCGAAACGGACAGCGAGTCCCGCGCTGGCGGGACGAGCGCGCGAA
>ERZ1292623.2706-Hain-H51-01um-R1-2706-length-15617-cov-15_pt1 | contig 15617 bp, 17 predicted proteins | sample MGYA00564398_ERZ1292623 | MGnify/ENA primary metagenome ERZ1292623 (study PRJEB36523, sample SAMEA6512633) | groundwater metagenome | collected 2019-01-07 | study: AquaDiva: Metagenomics assemblies of 32 groundwater samples | reverse complement strand
TATAGCGAAAATGCCGCGATTTAAGCCCGCTAAAGCGGGTTTTTCGTTTGTTTTTAGCCCCGAAATCTGATACAATAAAAGAGTAAATTAGATAGGAAAAATCAGCTCTAGAGCTGTATTTTCTTCTTGATTCCAATGGCAAAAAACAAGGAAAACGAACCGAAAAAAGAGGTTTCTTATGACGCCAAAGACATCTATGTTCTTGAAGGTTTAGAGCCTGTTCGCAAGCGACCGGGAATGTATATCGGCTCCACGGGAGTCGAGGGATTGCACCATCTCATCTGGGAAGTTATGGACAACTCCATCGATGAGGCGATGGCCGGCTACGCCAAAAACATCCGCATTGAAATATTGAAAGGGGAGCGCATCGTGGTTGTGGACGACGGCCGCGGCATTCCCGTGGATATTCATCCGCAGACGAAGAAGTCCGCGCTCGACACCGTCTTGACCACGCTTCACGCGGGCGGCAAGTTCGGCGGAGAATCATACAAAGTTTCGGGCGGTTTGCACGGCGTGGGCGTCTCGGTCGTGAACGCGCTTTCCAAATGGCTGAAAGTCGAAGTCTACCGGAACGGCGCGGTCTATACCCAGGAGTATGAGCGGGGCAAGCCGAAGTTCAACGTGAAAAAAGTCGGCATTTCGAAGCATACCGGCACGAAAGTCATCTTTGATGCCGATCCGGTAATTTTCCAAAAAATCGAGTACGACCGCAAAAAAATCCTGGACCATCTGCGCCAGCAAAGCTATCTCACGAAAGGCGTCCGCATCAGTTTCGTGGATGACCGCGACGAACATCCGTTCTACTACGGCTTTTATTTCGACGGCGGTTTGAAATCTTTCATCCATTATCTCATTGGCGACGAGCCGACTCTCCAGGATGAGTCTTTTTACGCGCACAAATCTTACGAAAATATAGAAGTGGAAGCCGTCTTCACGTATACGGACGACCAAGAAGCGAAAGAATTGAGCTTCGCAAACAACATCCATACGCCGGACGGCGGAATGCATTTGACGGGCTTGCGCTCGGCGATGACTCGCGTTTTGAACGATTACGCGCGGAAGGAAAATTATCTGAAAGAAAGCGAAGAAAATATCACCGGTGACGATATTCGCGAAGGTCTGGTTTCAATTATTTCCATAAAACTTCCCGAGCCGCAGTTTGAAGGCCAGACTAAGGCTCGTTTGGGCAATCCCGAAGCGCGTACCGCTGTCGAGATGGTGGTGAGTGAAACACTCAAAGAATTTTTGGAAAAGCACGGCTCGGACGGACGGAAGATAATCGAAAAGAATCTTTTGGCCGCGAAGGCCCGGAAGGCCGCGAAAGCCGCCAAAGACACCATTCTCCGGAAAGGCGCTTTGGAAGGGCTGACTCTGCCCGGCAAGCTCGCCGACTGTTCTTCCCGCAAAGCCGAAGACTCGGAATTATTCATAGTCGAGGGAGATAGTGCCGGGGGCTGTTGGTTTGGAAAAACTGAAGTTGCGTTGACGGACGGCAGAAATTTATCCTTCGAAAAAATAGTTGAAGAACACGATCAAGGTAAGAAAAATTATTGTTATACAATAAAAAATAATGGCGACATTGGAGTTGAGTTAATAAGAAATCCGAGGAAGACGAAAAAGAATGCGGAAGTAATTAAGGTCATTTTGGACAATAACGAGGAGTTAATATGCACCCCCGATCACAAATTTATGCTGGCCGATGGCTCATATAAAGAAGCTCAAAACCTTCAGAAGAGTGACTCTTTGATGCCTTTGTATCGCCAATACTCGAAATTGGGTAGAAGAATCACGATTGAGGGATACGAAATGGTTTTTGACCCGGCGGAAAAAAGATGGATTTTCACTCATCTTCTTTCGGATAAATATAACCTGGAAAAAGGCGAATATGCTTTAAGCGAAGGTCCATATCGCCACCATAAAGATTTCAATAAACTGAATAACAATCCGGGAAATATTGTACGCTTGTCTAAAGAAGAACATCTTTCGATACACAGAAAAATGGCGCATCTTACACTCCAAAGGCCGGATGTTATTGAGAAATTAAAAATTCTGCACCAAAGGCCGGAGTTTAGAGAAAAAATCAGCCGCATAATGCTCGGGAAACGAAGCGAACTTTCCAAGAGAGCGAAGAAACAATGGGAATCTCCGGAATATCGTTCTTTTATGGCCGAAAAATTCTTGGAATTTTACAACTCCAACGAAGAATACCGGAAAAAGAACAATGAATTATTGGATGAAAGCCAGCGGGAATATTGGAATAGTGAAGAAAACAGAAAAATCCAAGCGGAGCGGGTGAGGAATTTCTTTGCCGCGCATCCGGAGAGAGTAAGAGAATTTTCGGAACTCGCACAAGCTCAATGGCAGAATGAAGATTTGCGTAAATGGCGCTCGGAAAAGACCAAGGGTCAATGGACGCCGGAGTTCCGTGTGAAAAGGAAATACACTTATAACGAAACCTACCGTGAAAAAGCGATGCGGGTTTTGCGCGATTTATACGATCGTACCGGCGCGATTTCAATCGAGAAATACGACGAATTCCGCCGGAAGACGAATGACAAATCCCTCCTGCGTTTTGATACCATTCTGAACAGGTTCTTCGAGGGTAGGAAGGAACGTCTTTTCGATGCGGTGATTCACTATAACCATAAAATTATTCGCATCGAGAAAATGTCGGAAAGAATCGACGTCTACGATCTGGAAGTACCTGGCACGCACAATTTCGCTCTCGCAAGCGGCATATTCGTTCATAACAGCGCCAAGCAGGGCCGCGACCGGCACACCCAGGCTATCCTGCCTTTGAAGGGCAAGATCTTGAACGTGGAGAAATCGCGGATAGACAAGATGCTTGTGAACAAAGAAATCCGTTCGCTCGTTATCGCTTTAGGCACCGCCATTTCGGATAACTTCGACATCGCGAAGCTCCGCTACCATAAGGTAGTGCTGATGACTGATGCTGATGTAGATGGCGCGCACATCCGTACCCTGCTCCTCACGCTTTTCTTCCGCTACTTCCCGAAGATAATCGAGAACGGCCATTTATATATCGCCCAGCCGCCGCTCTTCCAATTGCAGAAGGGTAAGGAGAGCCATTATGCGTACAGCGACGCCGAGCGCGATAAAATTCATAAACAGATGGGCGGAGAAGGTGTGAATGTCCAGCGCTATAAGGGTCTCGGCGAAATGAATCCGAGCCAGCTTTGGGAAACCACGATGGACCCGGCGAGGAGAATATTGAAGCAAATCAATGTGGAAGACGTGGTTGCGGCCGACAAGATGTTCGATATCCTGATGGGCGAGGTTGTGGAACCCCGCAAGAATTTCATCCAGGCTCACGCGCTCACAGTGAAGAATTTGGATATTTAATTGCGAGATTCGCTGCACCAAAAAAGTGTGCGCTCCGGGGCGCTAGCCCAAGTCTTACCCACTTTTTTACTGCATCGAATCTCGCTTAAGCCAGCAGAATTGACATAAATCTCGTTTTTGCTATCATAATTCCAATCCGTAGACAGTAGGCATCCCGATTAATATAGAGGGAAGAGGTCCTACCGAGGGAAAAAGCGAATGCTTTTTAACGCGTCTGCGGCCCAAAAGGTCGTATTTTTATTTCCCGAACAAATTCGTGAAAACAAAAGAACAGAAAAAAGAGCAAATCAAGTCAGGTGAAGCCGAGCTCGCCAAAAGCGAGACGGTCGTCGTTACCGATTTCAACGGCCTTACGGCCAACGATATGAATGCCTTCCGGAAAACGGTGCGCGCCATTGGCGGCGTCGTAATGGTGATGAAGAAAAGGCTCTTGAAACTCGTCTTCGCCGCGAAGGGAATCGAATTCAACCCCAAGGATTTCGCGGGACAGGCAGGCGTCATTTTTTCTCCGAAAGATATCGTGGAGACGGCGGGCGTCGTCTACAAGTTCGGCAAGCCTTTTGCTAAAAAAAACATCTTCAAAATCCTGGGAGGTTTTGAGATAAAAGCGAAGAAATTCATGGCGGGAGAGGAAGTGAAGATGATTGGGCAGTTGCCCTCCAAAGAGGCGCTTCTCGGCCAATTGGCTTTCATGCTTACCGTACCCATCAAGAAACTACTCTTCGTAATGGATGCAAAAGTTAAAAAACAATAAAAAGGTCGTCAGAATAAATTTAACTAATAATTTATAACCAAAAATATGTCAGAAAAATTCGATAAAATCATTGGAGAAATAGAGAAGCTTTCGGTTCTGGAATTGGCCGAGCTCGTAAAAACGCTCGAAGAAAAATTTGGCGTCTCGGCCGCCGCAATGTCGGTGGCGGGTCCCGCGGCCGGTGCCGCGACCGGAGAAGAGAAGTCCACTTATAATGTGGTCTTGAAGGCCGGCGGAGACCAGAAAATTAACGTCATCAAAGCGATTAAGGAAGCCACAGGCCTCGGCCTTAAGGAGTCCAAGGATCTCGTGGATGGCGCTCCCAAGACCATCAAGGAAGGATTGAAGAAAGAGGAGGCCGACGAACTGAAGAAGAAGCTCGAAGACGTCGGAGCCACCGTGGAGTTGCAATAGAAAGCTGAAAACATCGGCCAGGAGAACATCAAAGAGGAGGCGAGTCCATAAGATTCGCCTTTTCTTTTTGGATTGCAATCGAAAGAATATTTGTTTATGCTGAAAATCGGATTTGGGCAATTAGCTCAGTGGTAGAGCGTTCCGTTCACATCGGAAAGGTCACAGGTTCGATACCTGTATTGCCCACAGATCGCTGGTTCGATCCCAGCAACGCCCACTGATTAGAAAATCATTCATCCCGAGGAGACGAAGCGACGTTCGATAAATAAATCAATATGTTACAATAGAAGTTATGCAAAATTTCGTTCCCAAAAAGATGTTCTTCACGAAAGGCGTGGGGCGGCACAGGGAGTATCTCCAGTCGTTTGAGATGGCTCTCCGCGATGCTGGCATCCAGGAATATAATTTGGTGCACGTGAGTTCCATCTTTCCGCCAAACTGCAAACGCGTCTCAAGGGAAGAGGGGAAGAAATCGCTTGCGCCCGGCCAGGTGGTCTTCTGTGTGATGGCCCGCGAAGCAACAAACGAACCGAACCGGCTCGTAGCATCCTCGATCGGCTTGGCCCAACCGGCGGATTCCACCAACTATGGGTATCTTTCCGAACATCACGGTTTCGGCGCAACCGACGATAAGTGCGGGGAATATGCCGAAGATTTGGCGGCCACGATGCTCGCGACCACTCTGGGAGTGGAATTTAATCCGGCGGCCGCCTGGGATGATAGAGAACAGGTTTACAAATCTTCCGGTAAGATCATCCGCACCACGAATATCACGCAGTCCGCGGGAGGCGACAAAAACGGGCTCTGGACAACCGTAGTCGCTGCCGCCGTTCTGATATTAGAAGATTAATTTTCAATGAACATCTCACGTGGAGATGCCTGGGAACTTTTAACCGAGTATATGCAAACCGAAAGCCTGCGCCGGCATTGTTTGGCCGTCGAGGCCGCGATGCGCACTTACGCCAAAAAGTATGGCGAAGATGGGGGACTCTGGTATAATAATGGCATAAATAAAAGGCCGTTAATTATTTTATTAAAATAATGAACTCAAAAAAGATTATCTATATAATATTGGCGTTAATCGTGATTGCCGGTTTGGCAGTTTGGTTTTCCCAAAAGAAGAGCGCGGCGCCGGCATTTATCGGCGCGCCGGAGAATGAAGCCGGCTTAGGCGGAGATATTTATAATCAGGTTTCCCAGAACCCCGCAGAGAATCTCCCGGAAACCAATCCATTCAAAGCCGAGATTAATCCATTCAAGGCCGTTCAAATAAATCCTTTCGAATAATAATTTAAAAATCATGAACACAACTTTTTCAGGCAAACATTGGAAATGCGCCATTTTCTTTTCTTTAACGATTTTGTTTTTGGGAGTAGCCACTTCCGCTGGCGCGGTAAGCGAACAAACTCAGGATATTACCCTAAAGCCGGGCGAAAGCTGGTCGGGAACGATCCCTGCAGCTACAACCCTTTCTTTCGATGGGAGAATTATTTATTCAAACACGGCTGGAGCCAATTACGTTCTTCAGGTGAGTGTAAACGGTCAGATTATAACTTCTTCTCTTTTGAATAAGGGTCAAACGTTTAAATACAATGATGGCAGAACATTCAATTATAAATTAGGTAATGCGTGGATACTCTTCTATAGTCCCGATTATAGCGCGAACAATTCTTCGGCTGGAGGAGGCTATCAGATTTTAACCAATCCGGGACAGGCATACCGTTATAGTTGGGATATTTCCTCGATTACGGCCGGCAAGGAGCAAGCGGATATTACGATTAAAAACGTGGGTCCAACCTATCCGATAACAGGGCGGCTTATGTCCAAAGATGCGGCAATTTTCCCGATTAAGGAACTTGGAAGTTGTGCCGATCAGGCGAGCTGTAAAGCATATTGTGCCGTAACTGCCAACATGACGGCCTGTTTGGATTATGCCCAATCCCACAGTTTAATGAAGCCGGATGAAATAACCCAGGCCAGAAAAATGACTGCGATAGCGGAGACCGGCGGTCCGGGTGGCTGTAAAGACAAAGAATCCTGCGCCGCCTATTGCGAAAATAGCACAGACAACTTGAGTGAGTGTGTGGCTTTTGCGGAAAAATCGGGTTTAGTGCCGGCGGAAGCGCTTAAGGAAATGCAGAGTATCCAAAGTGTTTTGAAGGCCGGCGGCCAGCTTCCCGGCGGATGCAAAAATAAAAACGATTGCCAATCGTACTGTTCGGCTTCCGCGCATATGGAAGAATGCATCGGTTTCGCGGAAAAGAGTGGCTTGATTCAGGGCAAAGATTTGGAAGATGCTAAAAAAGTTCTACCATTCATCAAAAGCGGTGAGACACCGGGTGGTTGTACAACCAAAGAACAATGCCAGACTTACTGCGCCGATTCTTCGCGCGCTATCGAGTGTGTGAGCTTTGCCGAAAAAGCCGGCTTGATTTCCAAAGAGGAAGCCGACATGGCAAGAAAGACCGGCGGCAAAGGCCCGAATGGCTGCACCTCCAAGGAATCCTGCGACGCTTTCTGCAATCAAAAAGCGAATCAGCAGTCCTGCTTAAGTTTTGCGAAGGAGCACGATTTGATTCCGGCGGAACAATTGAAGCAAATCGAAGAGGGGACGGCCCGATTGAGAATGGGGCTTAGTCAATTTCCGGAAGAAATCGTTCAATGTTTGAAAGAAAAAGTGGGTTCCGATACTGTCGGAGAAATCGAGAGCGGAAATTTCGTTCCCAACAAAGAATTCGGCGAAACCATTCAGGGATGCTTTAATGCTTTCAAACCCAAGATGCAGGCCAAGATCCAGGAAGGTTTGAAATACGCCACGCCGGAAGTCACCAGCTGTTTGGAAACGGCTCTGGGCGCGAGCGGCTTCCAGAAAATTCAACAAGGCGACATCAGTTCTCCCGATGATGGCGATAAGGTCAAAGTTTGTTTTGAGAAAATGAAAGATGTGGCAAAAGAACAAATGCAAAAGGGAGCGGAACAGATGAATCAGATACCAGCCGAAGCGCGGGACTGCGTTAAGCAAAAACTCGGCGGAGACATATTCAATATTCTTGAATCCGGTGATGCGGAAAAAATGAAAAATGTCAGCCAAGGCGACATTCAATCGGCCATTATGTCGTGCGTAACCAAAAATATTCCAAGTGGCGGAAATGGAATGGGACCTAGTCAGGAACAAATTCAGGAAATGATGAAGAGCGGCGCTCCTCCAAATCAAGAACAGATTCAAGAAATGATTCAGAAGAATATGCCGTCGGGAATTCCGCAAGTACCGCAGGGTATGATGCCACCGAGTGGTTTTCCAACTCCGACATATCCATAAGTGCAACTGTGCATAAGTTCCTAAATTTAATATAGACAATACCTATGCAAAACGGCCCTAAAGGCCGCTTTTGTTTAGTGGGAGATATGGTATACTTTGTGTATGTAAGTGGGGGAAAGTGGATAAGTATGGGGATAACCCTCAAATCTGGGGATAACATCAAAAATATTAATGATACTCGGAGAATTTAAACATAGTCTGGATATCAAAGGCCGCTTAGCGGTCCCGGCCAAGTTCAGAGAAAAGTTAGGCGTCGGCGCCATCATTACTCGTGGTTTGGACAAATGTTTATTTATTTTCGGAGCGAACGAATGGGAAGTTCTGGTTCAGAAACTTATGAATCTTCCGCTCGCGCAGGCGAACTCGCGGGCCTTCGTCAGATTGATGCTTGCGGGCGCGAGCGACGCGAAAGTGGATGCGCAAGGAAGAATACTGGTGCCGGATTATTTGAGAAAATATGCGGGATTGAAAAAACAGGCGGTCGTGACTGGCCTCTATAATCGAATGGAAGTCTGGGACGAAGGGGAGTGGCAAGCGTATAAGCAAAAGACGGAAGCCTCCTCTGATGAAATCGCCGAGAAGCTGGGAGAATTGGGAATTTAAAACCGGAAATTATGAACAAAACTTTAAAAATCAATTCATTATTCATGATTCACAACGCGAATCATATTTCCGTTCTTTTGAACGAAGTTTTGAAAGCGCTTGATCCGCAGCCCGGAGAATTTTTTATCGACGGCACGCTAGGCGCCGGCGGACACGCGAAAGCGGTGTTGGAAAAAATAAAATCCCGCGGCACGCTTTTGGGACTCGATTGGGACCAGAGGAATTTGGAAGATTTCCGCCGGGAAAATCCGGAGATGAAGGGCAAGCTGATTTTAATCCACGAGAATTACGCGAACTTGCCGGAGATATTGGAGAAGCACCGCTTAGCGAAAGCCGATGGATTGCTACTGGACTTGGGATTCTCAAGCGACCAGCTGGAGCATTCCGGCCGGGGTTTCAGTTTTTTGAAAAATGAACCGCTGGATATGCGCTACAACCCGGGCGACGAAGACCGACCGACGGCGGCCAGCATCGTGAACGGCCGGAACGAAGCGGAACTGGCCGACATTATTTACCGTTACGGCGAAGAAAGATTATCGAGGCGAATCGCGAAGAGGATAGTCGAAAAGCGCCGGGAGAAAAGAATCGGAACGACGGACGAGCTCGCGGAAATTATCCGGAGCGCCGTTCCAAAGAACTACGAGCACGGCCGCATCCATCCCGCGACGAGAACTTTCCAGGCTCTTCGGATATTCGTAAACGACGAGCTGGGAAACTTGGAAAATATCCTGAAAAATCTTCCGGAGATAGTTGGCAAAGACGGTCGAATCGCGATTATCTCGTTCCATTCGCTGGAAGACCGCCTGGTCAAACAGCATTTCCAAAATCTCGTTAAGGAGAAAAAAGCCCGATTCATAATCAAAAAACCAACGACAGCCGGCCGGGAAGAAAGCAAAACAAACCCAAAAAGTCGCTCGGCTAAACTAAGAGCCATTGCAATCATATGACAATAATCAAACCCATCGAAGCCAAAAACAATTTCCGTTTCCTGATTTTGCTTTTCGTCACCGTATTTGTGAGTGGAATTTTCTACGTCTTGGGGTATAATTCACTTGTAAACGCCCGTTATCAGGCGAGTTCGCTTAAAAAACAGATAGCAGATGCCACGGCGGCCAACGCGGACCTCAAAAATAATCTTTATAAAATGACAGATCCGGTCCGATTGGATTCATTGGCCAAAGAGCATCATCTGACCCTGGAACGGAAACCGCGATATATCAACCAATACCAATGGGTGTCCGATTCCTCTTACTCACGTTAATATTCGGCGTATTGTTCGGTCTTTTGGGCTTCCATTTATATACTCTCCAGATACAAGAAGGCGATTATTATTTCAATAAAGTTCAAGCGAGAAGCGAGGCTTTGGCGCAACTCCAGATGCGCCGGGGCCAGCTCTTTTTTACGGACCGATCGGATACTCGCATCACGGTTGCTTTCAACAAAGACTACCCTATAGTCTACGGTGTGCCAAAGGAGGTGACCGATTCAAACGGGACCGCCGAAGCGCTTTCGTCAGTACTTAATCTTCCGGCCGAAACATTCACGGGATATTTGAGCGATTCTAAGAGCCTTTTTCGTATGATTGCCGAGAAGGCGACACCCGAACAGCTTGATGCTATCGAGAAGCTCAATCTCGATGGAATATACGAAGACACCAAACAATACCGTTTTTATCCGTTCGAAAAGCTCGGTAGCCAAGTTCTGGGATTTGTGGGAGTGAATAAAGATACGGACGCGCCCAAAGGGCTCTACGGCGCGGAGAAATATTATAACAACGCGCTCGCGGACGGACGCGATATTGGGCTCACCATTGACCGCAATCTCCAGGCCCAGGCGGAAGAAACCATCGCGAAGCTCGTCACGGAGCACGCCGCCGTAAGCGGGAACATAATCATTGAGGAACCGCAAACGGGTAAAATTCTCGCGATGGCCAAGTATCCTAACTTCGACCCGAACGATTATAAAAATTATCCGCTCGGCGATTTCATAAACTCCGCCGTCCAACTGGTTTACGAACCCGGCTCGGTCTTCAAGCCCATTACGATGGCGGCGGGCATTGATGCGGGTATTCTTACACCGGACACGACTTATACCGATAAGGGTTATATCACCTTGAACGGCAAAAAAATCACCAATTGGGACCATAAGACTTACGGGCCGGGCACCACGATGACGACCGTCATCGAACGCTCCATAAATACCGGCGCGGTTTTTGCTCAGCAGAAAATCGGCCGGAAAATATTTTACGAGTATCTGAAAAATTTCGGCTTCGGCGTTAGAACCGGTATCGATTTGCCGGATGAAGTTACGGGCAGCCTGGCGAATTTAGCGAACAAGAATGCTCAGGATATCGACTACGCCACGGCGGCTTACGGTCAGGGCACATCCGTCACTCCGCTTCAGATGATTAATGCTTTTTCTGTTTTCGCCAACGGCGGCCTCCTGATGCGCCCTTATATTAATCAAGATTCGAAACCCTACGTGATTCGGCGGGCAGTGAGCGAGGATACGGCCCGGAAAGTGAAGGAAATGATGCGTTCGGCGGCCACCAAAGGCGGCGTGGCAACCATTCCTCAATTCAATATCGCGGGGAAGACTGGCACGGCCTATATTCCGACGCGCGGCGGTTATCTGCCGGATGATTTCATCCATACTTTCATTGGAATGGCCCCGGCCTCCAATCCCAAGTTTGTTATTCTCGTGAAGCTGGAAAAGCCGAAAATCGGGAAAGAACTCGCGGCTTTGACCGTCGTGCCGGCCTTCCGGGAGCTTGCCACATTTGCCTTGAGCTATCTGAACATCGCTCCGGATAATAAAACTCAGCCGAAATAATAATGAAAAATTTAATTCTGAAAATTTTGATGTGGAAATTAAACCTGATCGCCAGGCTTACAATTAAACGCTACGAGCCGGCCATAATCGGTGTAACGGGCAATGTCGGCAAGACATCCGCTAAAATGGCCATTACCGCGGCTCTTTCGGGAGAACGGAGTGTTCGCGCCTCTTCCAATAATTTCAACAACGAATTGGGTCTGCCGCTCAATATCATCGGTGACTGGGAAAAGACGGGTGGCGCTTTTTTCTGGCTGAAGACCGTTCTCTTCGGTGTTTTCCAGCTTATCGTGAAAAATCCGCGGTATCCGGAAATACTCGTCCTTGAGTACGGCGTGGATAGGCCGAATGATATGAATTATCTTCTGGACATTGCCCGGGCGCAGATCGGCGTAATCACGGCGATCGGGAATGTGCCGGTGCACGTGGAATTCTTTTCGGGGCCCGACGGGGTGGCGAAAGAAAAAGCGAAACTTATCGCCCAATTACCCGCGACCGGTTTCGCGGTACTGAATGCCGATGATCCGAAGGTGCTTAAAATGGCGGAGGACACGCGCGGACGCGTCATTACTTACGGCATATCGGACAAAGCGGATATCAAAATAATAAATTTCAGAAACCAATTGGATGCGGAAACCGGCGAGGCTGGAATTTCTTTTAAAATCGGTTATAACGGAAACGTCGTTCCCTTCAGAATACCGGGCGTTTTGGGCAAGACCGCCGCTTACGCTTCGGCTGTGGGTATCGCCGTGGGGATGACTTTCGGCATTAATCTCGTGAAGATTGCGGATAGTCTCGCGAAAGCGGGAATGCCAGCCGGCCGCCTGCGGGTTTTGCCGGGAATAAAAGGCTCGATTGTAATCGATGATACCTATAACGCTTCGCCGCTCGCCATGCGGGAAGCGCTCGAGATATTCAAAACGCTCAAGGCAAAGCGGAAAATCGCCGTTCTGGGAGATATGCTCGAGATCGGGAAGTATACAATGGAGGCGCACGAAGAGATCGGAGCGCTCGCCGCGAAGCGCGCGGATTTGCTCATTACCGTCGGCTTGCGGGGGAAGCTCATTGCCGATGGCGCGCTCAAGAACAGGATGGCGAAAAGTTCGATATTTTCCTTCGATGATATCCATGAAGCCGGCCGATTCCTCCAGGATAAATTGAAAGCCGGAGATATCGTACTTTTGAAGGCTTCGCAAGGAGTGCGGTTGGAAAAAGTGGTGAAAGAAATAATGGCCGAGCCGCTCCGTTCCAAAGAACTTTTGGTGCGCCAAGACAAGGCGTGGCTTGAAAAGGAGGGGATTTATGAGTAAGGTATAGCCATTGGCCCTATCGTCTAGTGGTAGGACATAGCGTTCTCATCGCTAAAACCGGAGTTCAATTCTCCGTGGGGCTACATGAAAATAGGCTTTTTGTTTTCCGGGGCAAATTTTCCCGATTTGTTGTAAAATAAAGGCATGGAAGACTGCGTTTTCTGCAAAATCGCCAAAGGGGAGTTGCCGGCCCATAAGTTTTGGGAAGATGCGAAACACATGGCTTTCCTTTCCATCTTTCCGAATACGGAGGGTTTTTCCGTTGTTATCACGAAAGAGCACTATTCGAGCTACGCTTTCGACTTGCCGAAAGACGCGCTCGCCGGACTCGTCGCCGCGGCGGGAGAGGCGGCCAAGCTTTTGGATAAGGCATTCGGGGATGTGAAGCGCACCGGAATGATATTCGAGGGTTTCGGCGTCGACCACGTACACGCGAAGCTTTTCCCAATGCACGGGACGGAAACGCCGAATTGGAAGCCAATCCATCCAAATATGGACAAGTATTTCGAAAAATACGAGGGCTATATATCTTCCCACGATTATAAGCGCGCGGATGACGCCCAGCTCGCCGCCTTGGCGGAAAAAATCAGAAACGCCAAGTAAACACCGATGGCTATTTTCCGCGAAAAAATTCTCCTTATTCTCATTGGTATCTCGGCCGCGCTTTTTGCCGCAAGCTTTCTTCTGGGCATATTTCGGCTAAATGGCCTTTCCTATCCCATTATTCTCCACTTTGACGCCTTTCGCGGCGTGGACTTTGTGGGCAACCTGACGGATTTTTGGAGTATCTGGGCGGGTGGCATCATAATCGCGGCCGCGAACCTTTGGCTCGCCGGAACGCTTTTTCATCGCGAATGCTTTCTTTCTTATCTTTTTGTTTCGGTAAACGTGCTCATCGCGCTCCTTACGCTTATAATTACGGGAGTAGTCGCGAGCGCGAACTGATAATATCAGAATCTAGAATTTAGAATACGGAAAATACGACTTATAAAATATGGACACTAACACAATTTTCATACTGGCGGTATTGGTAATCGGATTCGCGGCAGTTATTTTTTTCCTCAGAAAAAAGTTTGAGGAACCGAAAGAAGATAGTCAGGCCTTTTCGATGCTTTTGAATCAAATGAACGAGATGCGGAATATGGTGGACAAGAAAATGGGCGAATCGAATACATTCGTCCAGAGCCAGCTTGGCCAGAGCGCGAAGATAATCCGGGATGTGACGGAAAAACTCGTGCGCCTAGATGAAACGAATAAGCAGGTTGTGAACTTCGCCGACCAGCTTAAAAGCCTGCAGGACATACTCAAAAATCCCAAGCAGCGCGGCATATTGGGGGAATATTATCTTGAGACCGTTCTCAAGAACGTTCTTCCGCCCGGTTCGTATAAAATGCAGTACCCCTTCAAAGACGGGGTGATAGTGGATGCGGCGGTTTTCGTGGATAAGCGGATAATTCCAATAGATTCCAAATTCAGCCTGGAGAACTACAACCGGATACTGGAAGCGCGCGAAGATTCGGAAAGAAAGAGGTATGAATCCGCCTTCATTTCCGATTTGAAAATCAGAATCGATGAGACTTCGAAATACGTGAAACCCGAAGAAAATACGATGGACTTCGCTTTTATGTTCATACCGTCGGAGGCGGTTTATTACGATTTGCTCATAAACAAGGTTGGAGCGGTAACGGATGACACGAAAAACTTGATAAATTATGCCGGTCAGAAAAAAGTAATCATCGTCTCGCCGACTTCTTTCTTGGCTTATCTCCAAACCGTCCTCCAGGGGCTTAAAAACCAGAGAATCTCCGAGCAAGCTCAAGTCATTATTAAGCAGGTGATAAACCTGGAAAAGCATATCGTGAATTACGACGATTATTTCAAAAAATTAGGAAGAAATCTCGGCACGACGGTGAATATGTATAATAGCGCCAATAAGGAACTTGGGAAAATAGACAAGGATTTTCTCAAGATTACCGGCGAAACGGCCGGAATAAAGCCGATGATTCTGGAGGGTCCGGAAAACGAAAATGAAGGAAGTGAGTTATAATCCTCCGGACGCGCTCCGTCAAAAGCTCATTCTGGATGTAAAATGGCGGAAACTCCTGAAACTCGCGAAGTGGTTCCGTTTCGCGCCTTTCGTTCAATTCGTGCTCGCAAGCGACTCGATGGCGCTCGGCACAGTGAACGAGGATTCGGATTTCGACGTTATCGTTTCCGTGCGGGAGGGGCGTATCTTCACCGCCCGGTATTTTATAAACTTTATCTTTTCCGTCCTGCGGGCGCGCCGACTGAACGACGTTAAGGGGAGTAGTCCCGACAAATTCTGTTTCAGCCACTTCATTACGCCCGTGTCTTTTAAAAAATCCGGCCTGGACGAATACGGCCGGGAAATCTACCGCCATCTTGTGCCGATCTGCGGCGACGGAAAATCGATAGGAGATTTCTTCGAAGCGAATAAGGAACTTGGAATAAAATCGGAAACCAAGCTTCAAGATTTGCGCTTTTCGGATTCCGGCCCGAATCTTATCGGGAAAATGTTCGAATTTTTGCTGGGAGGCTGGCTGGGCGACATCATTGAGAAAAATATCGCCGAGCCCGTCGCCCGACGGCGGCTTGCCCGATACGTGGAAAAAAAGCCCAAATGGGACCGGGTGATAATCTCTGACAAGGAGCTGGAATTCCACTTTGACCTGAAATGATTTGCTTTTTTCCAAAAAGCGTGCTAGAGTGCCTTTGTGTGTGTGCAGAGTTTTCCCCGTCTTCAATTCCGGCGCAAGCTGGAAGCGAAGAAATCCGAGGAAAGCCTTTCCAATCCTCCCCGGCGTAAGCCGGGAGGTTTTTATTTATGAAACATAATATACCCAAAAAAGTGTGCGCTCCGGGGCGCTAGCCCAAGTCTTACCCACTTTTTCAGGTATATTATGTTTCATCTATTTGTTCTATTATGCGTGGGGGTTTTATTAATAGTGAAATTGCTTTATTCTAGATGACAGGCGGGTGGATTGAGCACTCACGCTTACAA
>ERZ1292623.2704-Hain-H51-01um-R1-2704-length-15620-cov-10_pt1 | contig 15620 bp, 26 predicted proteins | sample MGYA00564398_ERZ1292623 | MGnify/ENA primary metagenome ERZ1292623 (study PRJEB36523, sample SAMEA6512633) | groundwater metagenome | collected 2019-01-07 | study: AquaDiva: Metagenomics assemblies of 32 groundwater samples | reverse complement strand
AACTGTTTTAGAAACTTCGTCCCTATCTCTATATTCACTCTCGGTTGAGTTAATCTCGTAATTGTTAGGTTTGGATCTCCTAACACTTCTTTGCCTGTTGCTAACATTACTTGCATTAACCCCCACGAAGCATCACTCTTATGAGCTTCAAATCTACTCGCATTTACATCCCAATTTGATTCTGCCTTAATGTGTGCTTTGATCCATGCTGGCTCTATACCATACTTAGCACCCATTTCAGCAATAATAGGATCTAATGTAGCCGGAGATAAGATAACCGCTCCTAACATAATCATCTCCCTAATCACGTAAGCCCATAAATCTTTTTACTCTACTACTAATACCTTCTACAAGATCCAATCCTGAATCTAGTCCACTAAAAAATTCATCTACATTAGGAGGTAGTGTATCTTTATTATTTTTAAAACTCTCTGCCTTTTTAACACTACCTATAATATGACTTGGGTACTTTTTTATAGGCTTATGTGGTTTGGATGGTTCCGTATTCTTCTCAGAGTACGTACCATCCTTATCCATCACTAAGTCTACAATCTTAGACTTATTACTCATATAGTCCTCTACACTGATTGTATCTTAGAAGTATCTTCTTTCTGAAAATTAGCAAACATCACATCTACAGCAATGCCCTGCAATATCTTACATACATCCTGCGGTGCAATTCGCGGGGCCTTTAATTGTACTCCTGATTTTGTCACCACTAATTCTAATAGTGATTCATTATCATCAGGAAGAACAATCCCACTATCATTACTTCTTACCATCGACATTCCATTCTTCACCAACCTGTTACTCATGTGAATCCCTCTCCCTCGTTAAAATTACTTCCCTAGACCCTTAAACACTAAAATCCCACCAACTACCGCCGCACCAATCAACAAAATAGTTGTCGTATCCATTCCACTTCTCGGCTGTTGTGGAATATATTGACTTCCAATTGTCGGCTGTCCCTGCAATGCTTGAGACATAGGCAAAATACCATACTGTTGACCGTACACTCCTGGCGATTGAATATATCCTTGTCCTGATTTCGCCAATGCTTGAACTTGCTTCAATTGCATTTGATTCTGATAGATATTCAATCCTGTCGTAGCTGCACTTTTCACTAAATCAGTAATTTGTGAAAAATCAAATCCCAATCCCTTATCAACTGCTATCCTCGACGACGAATACATATATCCTCCATTACTGACGTTTCATATATAGATACGCTACAACTCCAACACCACCTAAAATCGACACCCATCCCAATGCACCAATCCCACCAGGATTACTAGGATTATAAAATGACGGTAACGAAACAGGATATTGTGGGGTTTGCGCTTGTGCTCTTACAATCTCTAACTGTTGTCGTTGTGCAATCGCTCCACCTACAGATTTAATAGTATTATCAAGAAACCCGAAAAAATCTCTTCCTGCTGTACTATTAACTGTTACCGCATCCGTTGGTCCTGGAGCTGCCCCTAACTCATTAAAGCTAGGTAGCTCTCTCCTATTCCCAACTACTCCTAATCCTTGCGTACCTTTCAACTTAGCCGCTCTCCTCCACACTGATGGGAACGTTTGCAACGTACCCTTTTTATACAACTCTTCTTTTACTTGTGACGGACCTTTGATTGCCCAATCCATAGCAAAATACGGTCGCACATTCGTCTTTGTAACCGGCTTCAACAACTTCGGTTGTCTAAACGAATAACCAATCCTATACGGAACATCTGAAATGCTATCAATCTTCTTTACAGCATTCTGAAGCACATCTGACGGCACCATTGCGTTTGCCATAATTATTCTCCTACCTTCTTACTATCTGACATAAAATACCATCCAGCTAATGCTACTAATGCTATTCCGCCAATACCTACCATCATATCTGTGGACATTGTTTCTTGGGGAATCACTTGTCCAGTTAGCGGATCAACTTGAACCTGTTGACCATCTTCTGTAATTGCTGTGTATGGTGATCTCAAATCACCATATGATGTTTGCATCGACGGCTGAATCTCTCCGCCCCCATACGATATAGGCATCATCTGCGCTTGTTGTGCTAACACTTGTTGCCTATATAGTTCTTCTTGCTGCTGTTGACGTATACCAGCTTCGTATGCTGCTCTTTGTTGAGCATCAAACTCTGCTTGAGTCATTCCTCCACCACCAGATTGCTCTTGCTGTGGTTGCATTGCTCCACCACCACCAGCACCAGTCAATGCACCAATCACAGGTAACGCCTTCATCACTGTCGATAATCCAGAACCTATACTACTTATTGTTGATCCTATTGTACTCAGAAACGTCCCACCTGTTGTTCCTGTACTTGCTGCTAACACTGTTCCTGTACCTACTGGTGCTGTTACTGGTGCTAATACTGTACCTGTACCTACTGGCAACGCTCCCGCTGTTGTTCCTGCTCCTGATGCTACACCTGATTTAGACAATAATGCAGATCCACCATAATATGCTCCGGCTGCCGCTGCCGCTGCCATTGTTCCATAACCTACATACTGCATAGGCTTTGAGTGAGTACTTGTAAACCCACCTTTGACAACCTTTAACCCTGACGATCCTAATACTTCTGATGCGATATTAGCTATACCACCTGTACCAATCGTTGTTACTGCCGCACCAATAGTTCCTGCAATATTCTTAAACTTAAATGAGCTAGGTGTAAATGTAAACATTCTGGTAAACATCTTACCAATGTTAAACATCCCATCCAATTCACCTAAACCTACACCATTTACAACCATTCTTTCAGAAGGTAAATTCATCCTTCTTACTTGTCGTTGTCTTACATGATTTTGCACAATATGCATAACAACCTCTTATTATACTGCTTTTTTCTCGTCTATCACCGCTTTAGCCGCATCCGTTTTCGGCTTCATTATACTCGGTTCCATACTCGCTAATATCTGACCAGTACCACCACTAGCTAACCCCATTGTTGCTGCCGATTCTATAGTTAATGGGAAATCAGGAATTGCCCCTGCTGCTCCTGCCATAACTGCACCTAACACACTACTAATCAAAACTCTAAATGCAGGCGGTACATGTGCAATACCGGATGTTACTAATCCAGTAATCCACGGAGCAACTGCTGTCCAAATTGCAGGAAAAATAACTTTCAAAGCCACTTCCCACACTTTTTGATCCACAGGCTTATCAGTCATAATTGTTTGTGCATATGCTGACACACTCATAAGCAACACACACACTACCATAAACAACACTCTCAATTTACCTATAGTCATTCTTTTCCCTTTCTATTCTTCTTTTGTTCAGCTAAAATCTCCAGCAATAAAGTCTTACTTACTTCTCCTGACGCATTTATTTTTTCAGATAATTCTAATTGACCTTTTCTTACTTCTGAGAATCTACTATCTAATGATTCTTGTAAATCTTTTCTCCATACTCGTTTCTCTTCTTTTTCCCCATTTATCTCTAACCACGTATACCCATAACTCCCTAACACTAGAGTTGTTCCTAATGCTATAACCCCACTAATTATCCCCATAAGCATCCCATTATGCTTATCCCAATATCTATGGGTATATTCCATATAATCTTCTTGCTTAATACTCATATGCTACTTGATCCTTTTAATAAATCTTGATTGGTAGCATCCTCCTGAAATCAATACATCTGTTCGTTGTGCTTCTTTCCAAATCTTCTGAACATCAGATAAATTATTATTAGTAACAATACCATGCTCACATTCACCAACTTGAATTATGTCTGGTATTTTCGGAGCACACCCACTAATAATCGCCAACACTAATCCTACGATCAACTTCTTCAATCTCTGCTCTAGTTTTTCGTAGTACATCCAAATCTCCATCTAACTGTGCTTGTCTACTCTTTGCTTCTAATTCTATTCTTTTACTCTTCAATTGTTTTAATAAGCGGCCACTCGCCCACCCCCATACTTTGAGAATAAGCTCTATGGCCGCTCTTAATAATCCAATCATGTTACAACTCAAAAATGTTCATATCAATGGATGATCCCGCTGTTACTGCATACAACGCAACATTCTCCATAAGATAGAAACCTTTTTCTTTACCTGCCAAAATAGGAAATCCGCTATTAGGACTCACACCTGAATTGCCAATAAAGATAGTCTGTGACGCTCCTGCTGATGTTCCTTCTAAACCATCTTTCAATACGTATCCTACTGTATACGTAATCGTTGTACCTACCGGAACTGTCACTAACATTTGAAAGTCAGTATCAATCCCCATCGTTCCAACATCTGCATACGCACTACCTGACGCAATCAAATTAAATATCGTTTGACTTGTGATATATGTTCCTGATGTCGGATCTAACGTTTGCAAATCAAACGTCACCGGCCCCGCACCGGCCCCAAATGTTGCAACTACAAAGAATCGTGCTGTCTTATAATTCGCAACACCTACACTACCAGACAATAATGATGTTGCTCCTACCAATGTAGTTGATGAAAACAATGTACCTGCCGCTGTCAATCCTACTACCCCAGTAGGATTCAATAATAGGTATCCTCTTCCACCAACCTCAGTCTGTTGAATAATTAATGTGGGAGTACCTGTAATGGGTACTACTCTTCCAACCAATCCACGACGCAATACCACTACACCTGCAATAGCATGTACATCATTAATCAACTGCGATATATCACCGCCACTATACCCACTAGGACCAATTCCAGGAACTCCGCCACCACCTTCACCAGTACCAGTGCCATACTGATCTTGCCGTATAACTCTTTCACGCAAGTCAATCGGTACATCTCTTTTCATTAACGGCTTAGGACCATAATTGAATTCTGTATCCAATTGCCCTAAACTCCCAGCTCTACGAATACGCCTATCAGGAGTAATAATATCTCTGCTCATATACACTCCTTACCTAAAACAGTTTAAGTCCTGAAAGAACAATTTCATATGTTCCAGAAAACACCGATGAAAGATTCTGAATCGTAATACTGATTGTCGATCCACGTTCCACCAATCTTGGTGCAGGGAGCACGTTTGGAAATTGTGCATTTCCAACCAAGTTATCAAAATGTACTGCTTTATCCATCCATTGACGATCATTACCGCCTGTACGAATCGTTACCAATGCTGGCGCACCAGATGATCTCACACCTACAATCTTCTGCACTAAGAAATGTGCATCAATTCCTACTGAGATACTCAAACTTGCTGTATTCCCTGCCGTAATAACATTTGATCCTGTCGTGTAATCATATGGCGGTTTCGCACTCCATTCCTGATCCCACGGTGCTTTCCCCTGTCTAATCTTTGCACCATGAAAGCTTTCACGAATGCTATTTGCTACACCTGAAAAATCAGCATACGATGAAGTATATGTCGTTCCCGCACGTACTAAATATGGCCTCGGCAAAATATACGGCATGAAATTATTTAGCGATTGACCAATATCAACTACTCCCGTTGTCTGTAAAATAGTTCCACTAATAGCACGTAAATCCATTGATAAGTTTTGAAACTGTCTACCATACGAATCATCCTGGTACTGCACACGAATACGATCATCAATAGCAATATGGCTACGCTTCATAATCTCAAAATCTGCATCACTATCCATTTTCACAGTAACAGGACTAAAAGCAACCCCAGTACCCAACGATAGCGCTGTATTCTCAAACGAATAAATAAAGTACTCTTTATACGCATTCACCATATCTCTTGCCATCGCTCACACTCCTTCTCTCCTTGGCCGGAGAGCTTTAAAAATTACGCTATTTTTAAATGCTTCGCATCATTCCATTTTAAAATGTCATTCGCTAACTGTATTTTTTCTTTTGTTCTATTGTCTCTACCATTATTAGATAATTTAATGCCACACATTTTTACTAACAACTCTATCTGCCTCTTTTTTACTAATAAATGTTTACCTACTTCACTATAAAACCTATTTACACTTTCACTATTCGTAGGTAATCTCCACTCATAAGCATTGTTTCCTACTAATGTCTTACTCTTATGTATATATCCACCAAATACTAACTTAAACATTTGAACTGAACTTTCGTCATTTTGCTTTACTCGTACTATAGGAGTTAGTCTATTTACTTCTCTTCGTCTTACACTCACAGATCCTTCAGCATCAAAAAACCCTGATAGATATTCTACCGGAACTTCTATTAAAGACGTTGGCACAAGTCGCCCCAACCGTTCTAGGGCAACTTGTGCTTTCGCCTGTTTCACTACTAAATAAGGATACAGCTCTGTTAAGATATTTCCACATCTATTGCTATCATTTGTGTCATAGCTATAGTATGAAAAACCTCCCTTTGTGACCTGTTGACAATATATCTTACCACCAAACATAGTTACATATCTTTGTAATGGCTCTTCTACAATTTGTCCTACACGTATACGCACTTTACTACGCATTTCATGTAAGCTAATTGAGCCTTCACCATCAAAAAATCCTGCAAGATATGCTATGGTAGAAATATCCATTGTCTTAGTCCTTATTTAGTAAATCAAACATATTAACACTACATGCTTACGTGGGCCTTCGCATGTACGCATGAAGCACGCACTGAATATCCATCGTCGCGTTAATTGCAGGCGAATTATCGAACTGCAACAACACAAGGAAATTCTCATACGGATTCAGCGTAATCGCAATCGGAAACTTGTACATCGGAACGTTCTGACCACCACCACCCGCATACCCGTTGGCAGCGTTCACAGTAGTAGCAACCATCGGATTCACTTCAGGGATCAAGGACAACGGAAGGAAAATGATGTCCTTATCCACAATACGGAACTGAAGGAACCCACCTTGACGAACCACTTCACGATCCGTCGCATTCGTAGCGCTGTTAATCACGCTATGAAACATACCCCACGAAATACCAACGGTCTTAAACAGCTTCGTAGGAACCACGTTGCTGTTCTCAATGTTCGTATCACGATAGGTTTTACCCTTTGCCGCCGCCGTCCAAGTCTGCGGAGTAGCAAACGTTGAAAGCAACGTTGCACTCTGACCTTTAGGAACTGCAAAGAATGACACCTGATTCGTACCACCAGCCGCATAGTTACCTTTGTTACGTAGTATGTAATCTCATACTGTGAGCTAATTGATTTCTTATTAACTCTGACCAATTAATCTCATTATATTTTGACTTCATACTAGATTGGTTATTTCTAACCAATTCTCCACATTGCTGTAGAGAGCAGACTATCTCTTCATACGTATGTTTATACATATGCTTTGCGCTTTGAGAAGTCAACATAGTTTTGTATAACATAGTTGAATGTATAAACGGAGAAACCAACTCTAAAAACCTCTCCGCTCCATTCTTACTTAATCGTATATAAGTATATCCATCTTGACGAAGATCAACTGTTGCATCTATTCCCCAACAATCAACCAAATGAGTCTGAATTAGTATGTTTTCATCTATATCAAACCCATATGTCGCCAATCGAATTCCTTTTAAACGACTCCGTTTACTATCTTTGTAAATACTTCCATCGTCCATATACCATAGTGCAAAAGAGATAGGAGTCAATCTACGTAACACATTCATGCGAACAACTTTTTGAAATTTTACCTTATCAGATCCTCCGTGATCTTGCCCTACTACCACTTGATTGTAGTAGTCATTAAACAAGTGCCACAGATAATGCTGATAAGTCGTTACCGCATGAATTATACATTTCCCATCCGCTTTACTTGGTAACACCTTAATATGAAAACTCCCCACTAACGGATACAACAAATGCATCTTCCATAACAAGTATCCGAATTGATCCTCGCCATGCACTAATGTCAGTACTGCCTTTGTTGTATCGTTAACCAATCCTCTATGAATTGATAATGAAGAATCTCCAAACAATGTTCCTAGTAATGCTTTTTTTGCAATACGTATAGGTGACGAAACCATGTATTCTCCTCTAGTCGTTATACCTTCCTCTTACGAGGCTTGGCTAGGTATTGTCCTACATGCTTTATTTTGTAGGAGTTCCACCTAATTCACAAAGTTTATTAATGATAGAGCTAACTATACATTGACCCTATCATACAACGGCTGCCAACATTTATCCCGTTGTTACTACAAGGACCCTTGGCTATTGTAGGTCCTCAGGCAACTCACTACGCTGAGTACGATACTGCTGACTTCTCATCGGATCATTAGCCATCGAAACACCTATATATAAGGCCACATCGGGCACAGCAATTAATTAATGGATTTTGTACTATCTTACTTAATTGTAAGAATTAGTACGCCGCTCCATCATACGGATATGCGCCAACTTCATTACCGCCAACTCCAGGATAATCATTCACAAACGCACCCATCTGATTCGGGAACGCTCCCACTTGCTGTGACACTTCATCTGCTTCTTCATATCCGCTATTCGGATAGTAGTCATTGTAATCACCCAATCCAACAGCAAACTGCGGGAAGTACGGAGCAATCACAAACTGCTTCAACAATTGATAACCAACCATTGCAACACCGACAATCATCCAAGCATGTCCGTGTCGCTTGTCAATCACCTTCTCAACCACCAAACCACCACCAATAGCAACAGCAGTTTGAACTCCCAACCTAGCCCACGGATTCACCACACCAATCATACTGGGAACAACCGCGCCAGTAATAGCAGACAATCCACCAGTCACCGCCAACGGTGCCCACTCACGAACATTCATCACACTCGACGTAAACTGACCAACCGTCCCACCCAAAATCGGATTATGTCTCCGACCACTCCGACGATACCGACGCCGATGCTTTACCGGATTGCTCACAACCGGATTCGCATGACGAACCCTACGCCGAACTTTACCCTTCTTCAACAAATGACCCTTACGCCAACCTTTCTTCGCCGCCTTCCGATGCCGACGCGGTTGACCAAACCAGCTATTAGATTTACGAACACTCCGCTTCCTCTTACGCATTGACAACCTCCCAAATGGATTTTTACGAATTCTCACATACCCCTTACCACTCGCAAACCGATACTTACGCTTCTTTCCCTTACCCGTAAACATACTCAGAAACGATGATGCCTCACGTTGCTGCTTCATTCGCTCTGCTCGATATGCTTTTGATCGCATATCAATTCTTCGACGCCTCGGCAACGCAATCCGAGTCCGAACCACTCTACGAACTGTTTTACGCCTTGCCACTCTTTTACCTCCTACTTCTAAACTATGTACGGATGGACGCCCTACCTTTCGGTAACGTTTCACCCTACCTTTTGCTAACTTGCCCCATCGCATCAATGCCGCAATTCGATGACCATTTGAATCACCATACCACGGATTTTCTGGATTCTTTCTCATAGGATTCGCTCCTATCGTAATCAACGTTTCTCCAATTGGATTCCTTTTTCTTTTTCTTCCTCCTAATCGCTTAGGTGGGTTAATCAAGAAATTTTCTTGCGCCATGTTCCACTTCACCCCCTTCCAGTTTTATCATTCGTATTGGCCTACGGAAAACATCCTATCTATTCTTCTGAATACTCAAACGTATCCCACAACGGATATGGAGCAACAATCAACAATGCTCCACTTGGTAGCCCATATATTTTTCCTCTACCCTTCACAAACTTATGTACAAACTTCTCACCGGGCCAATTTGAATTACTACCCTTCATGGCCTTAATCTCTTCAATCTTATCATATATCAGTACCGCGCCCCTCGGTGCCTTCGTACTACCACGACCAGATACATGCAATCGTTTTGCTGCCATATCTACTCCTTATTATATATGACGGTTTCTTTTCTTTGCCCTGTTGCCACCGACAAACGCAGGGTGAGGGATGAGCGGTTTATCATGTTCTCACATGCCCTGCCGCTCACAGGGGGACTCATTAACTCATACCCTCTACCTCTACCTCTACCTCTAACACCATCCAAACCACCGACACAGTAACTTTTTTAATTTACAGTAAACGCCGCAGGTGCCTGTGTCGGAACTGTAGGGAACGTCTTACACACCACAAATGAATACGGTCCTACACCAGACGTATTATAGTAGGCCATCCGATAACACGCCGTTTCTCCAGACCCATTCGTTACATCATCATATGACACTGTATTCGCCAGTAATTGTTTCAACATTGTAAATACACCTGTTGAACTTGACGCCTTCTCAACTTGTACACCATTTGTAGTATCCGTATTTGTCCATGCCAACGAAGATTTCAACGTCCCCGCTGCATTGCCCATACTATACATTCCAAACAACGCAACCAATACCCCAAAATACAATAACTTCTTCATACTACCTCCTAGTGTAATGTTACTATCTACTTTTCCAACAATGGAACTTTACGCAACGTAAACTGAATTTCCTTCACCACATTCCAATAATGTTCCATTGCCCATCTACGAGCAACTTCTCCCTTACTCTCAAATGCTGGATCAATAATCCTCGTCTTTGACACTTCTTCAAAATTACACTTCCCAAAGTAATGATCCAACATTCCATCAATAATCTTCTGATTATAATACATGAATGTTCGATCAGTAATACTCCGACAATGCGTAGGATCTTGATACGCTTCTTGCGACATATAATATGGCGCACAAATACGAATCGTACCTTTCGGCATCAAACATCGCCACACTTCTTCCATAAACCGATTCAATCCATACGAACCATCAACCAACTGAATCGGAATATGTTCAACAAAATGTTCACAATTAAACTCGTATACTGAGTTATCTTCAAACGGCCACGGAAAACTCAATAAATCATGGACAATATCAACCCCATCCACTTGATATTTGTCTACTCCTTTATGTCCTTCCTTCTTCTTTTGACCACATGCTAGATCCACTCTCAGCAATGTCTTTCCTTCATCTACCAAAAAATCATCCAACTGATTAATACCCTGCTTCGATGTTCCAAACTCAATTCGATCTTCTAATGCCATGATCCTCTATCCCTCTCCATTAATTGTTTATAATCCCTCTATCACTAATACACATTACCAGTCTTTACATCCGTATGCGAAACACGGATACCTGTGTGTACTCCCATCTTCGCATTAAACTTCTTCGCCTTCTGACAAAACCATGTATCCTCTGTATGCATGACAATACTCTTATTTGCTAAATACGGTTCCAATGCGTCCGGCATCTCTGCTCTTACCGATGGGCCTGTCTTAAACCACGGATCTGACATTTTCTCTAACAACTCTACACGAATCAATGTAAAGTCTAATCCAGTCAAATCCACCCATACTCTTTCCCCTATCACAAAATCTTTACCCGGAATCATACGGCCTACATGATCGTCTCTCCAAATCAACGGTGTCGGAGGTTCACCTTTCCAATAATACAAACCAGTCAACAAATCCCACTTCTCTGCTTCCATCGAATCATATAACTTCACAAATGCATCCCATTCAGGAATCATATCATCGCCAAGAAAGAACAGATACTTCGGACGATCTTCTTTCGGCATACTCATCAAATCCTGAACTGCTTTATTTCTTGCTTTTCCTACTTCCATCCCTTTAACAATATGCTGAAACACTTGACCATTAATCGGCATTTGCATTCGCATTGCTGCAAACATAAACTCAATCGGCACCATACCCAATGTCGGAATCGCCATCATAATATGACAACGTTGATGTGACCCGATAATCATATCTTCGATCTTTGCTTCCTTATCAAACCGCATCCTCTTCCTCCCTCATTTCTTCCGCCCTCTTAATAAATCTATCAATCTCATTACTCAATAATAATGGAATCAACTTATCTATCTTTTCGTCTTTCCAATCCCACCACTTAATGTCTAGTAACTTCTCTATCTGAGAATCAGAAAATCGCCTTCTAATGGTACGAGCTGGATTGCCCCCTATAATGGTATAGGGCAAAACGTTTTTAGAGACTACTGAACCGGCACCAATCACAGCCCCGTGGCCTATTGTAACACCAGACAAAATAACTACATTACTTCCAATCCACACATCAGACCCTATATGTATGTCTCCCTTTGACCGTACACATTCAATCTTTTCTACATCATCGAATATCTCAGAAAAAGGAAACGTACTTACATAATCTGTTTTATGCTCTCCACCTACATGAATCACTACACTCGGAGCAAATGATGTAAAGCTACCTATATGTAACATACATCTTGGCCCACTATAGAAATTCATTCGTGGGCTTTGCTCTGTGCCATATGTATGCTTTCCTATTGTTATTCTATCCCTCAAAGGAAAATCATCAGCTATTCGCAAATAATGTTTTGGATTCTTCATGCTACTCTCTCCAGAAACCCTCCCCTAGAGAACGTCAACATAAATTTCTCACACCCATAATCTATCTTATATTCTGGATGATCCAACAACCATCGCTCTACTGCTACTTGTGCTGAATAACAATTGCCTGTATCTTCTACAATCAATGCCATTCCTTTTGTCACCATAGGACCGTACACGTTCAATTCGTTTGTTACGTGTTCTTCACTATGATCACTATCCAAAATAACCATTACCTTCTTTATCTCATTTGCTCTGATGTGTGCTTTCAATTGATCTACGATCTCTTCATCCACTGATGATCCTGTCATAAAGATTACATCCGACTCAAACGCTTTCGGATTAATGTTGTCTTTATTAATGTCAATGCTTATCACTTGACTATCTGGATTCATCAGTTTACACACATCATCAAGAAATACCGCACTTCCGCCCCTCATAGATCCTGTCTCAATAATCAATTCAGGCTTTAGCCTTTCAATGATCTCTTGATATACCCACAAATCTGTTGGAGGCTTTAGTACGTTAATTCCTTTCCACTGTGTCGCACACCATGTCTGTCTATCCAACTTATGATACAGCTTATTAAAATCTGCAATAATCTTACTGTATTGTGCCCGTTCTTCATCACTGTACATTGATCGTTCTAACACTGATGCAATTACTTCTGCCTGATCCATCCCACTCTCCTTTATTATTATCCCCCAATAATAATGCCGGTTTCATTTCTTATTGTGTAGTAAACCGGCAAATCTACACAACCCATTTACTTAACGAACAATGCTATGCGCCACCACTGAAATAACCTTCAGCAACGGAGCTGCAACACCCGCTGCAAACAAACTCACGTTTGTTGCATCAGCGGTAAACAACGGAACCGCTCCCGCTGCTGTAGTCGCTGCACCATTCGGCAACGGAATCACGAAATCCGGTGTAGCTGGCAAACCATGAGCAAATGACGCACTAGCATTCGACGCAAACGATGCAATAGTCCGCGAATCAATAAAACTACCCAACAAAGCCATACTAACCTCCACGTTAAAAAATTAAATTAAAATACCGTTGTACTCTCTACTGCATGGCACTCCCTGTGTACAACGACAATGGATGCTCCCATCCACTCAGGGTCCATGACGTTTCCTCTCTTCTCACTTTGACCATGATTAGAGAGTTACTTGTTTGCTAACAGATACCCACCAACCAAACCAACCACAATCAATACAGGAATACCAATTGCTAACGTACCAGCATCAAACCCATTCGATGGCCCACCACCAGCACGTTCCAAATTACTCACATCATTAATCTGTTTCATCAACGTTGCTGTAAATCCACCCAACGTAATTACATCACTAACACTCCACGTACCCGATTGCACCGCTGCTAACTTCGGATATATGTCGTTCTGCAACTGTGTCTCTAACTGCGTCTGAACTGCATACAATCCTCTTGCTTGTCCTTGAATCTGCAAACTCGGATTACGCATCAAATTTACTAGCTTCTGTCTACCTGACAAAAACATACCAATTTGATCTTGCAGCTTTGCTCGTGCTGTCTCAATCGGTGATAATGGTGAATCTGATACCATGTTAACTCCTATGTATTACTCGGTGTACTCGATCCTTTAAACATACCAAGAATACTATTCAATAGTCCCGTACTATATGCTAAGTACAACCCACCACCTACTAACAACGCTGTCGGAATACCAAACCCAATACCTGATCCCACTGCTTCTACTGTCTTTTGAATCGTTTCTGCTACAACACTCGATTCTCTTGGTACACTCAAAATATCTGCTGCTTGACCTGATGTAATCTTTTTCTCAATTACATCCGTTGTCAAACTCCGCTTCAATGCATAATCCTGAAGCAATGCCATTCCAACATTCACACAATACGCTAATGCTGCAATGGACGCGACTCCTAACACAACAGGTAGCACTGATAAGTTATTTACCACTCCGCCACTCGGCTGATCTGCTTTTGCCCATTCTGGCAAATACTTATCAATATATCCTTTTACTCTCCACCACTTGTCTAGATCATCCTGAACCTTTTTAATTTCATCATCCAACAACGATGCCAAATCTGCTCGTCCACGTTGCAATAAATTATATCTCGCTACCCCTAACTTCTGCTGATGCACTGAAATAACCGGACCCAATGCTTGTAGTTCAGCAATTTTATTCTTAATCGCATTCCAATATGAACTAAAATTAAACATGTCCAGTCCAGCTAAACTTGATCCTGGCAATCGTGCATAACTAATCATATTATAGCCTCTTCTTCACAATACGTTTAATCTTATCGTATTGCACTTTAGAATACCCCATATCGCTCATTGCCGCCCACGCATTAATTAACACCGCGTCCAAGTCTCCTAGAATTACATTCGCTGAAAATGTTTCTAGATCCTGTTTTGTATGCGCTCTATTCATCGCTACCATAAATGCTGCTTTAAGCTCACGTTCTGCTCTTATCTTCATACTCATACAATCGTCTCCATCGCTCGTGTCAGCCCTTTTGCTTCCCAACCCATATATGAATCCGGTCGTACACAATCAAACGGTACCCAATCATGTCCAATCTGTACTAACCCATACACATGACTAAATTTACGATGATTATGAAAACTCACTACCTTTATTGCTACATTAAAACCAATACTTTTCAACAATGATAATGAAAGCAATGTCATATCGTCACAATCACCCGCCGGTCTATCGCCTTTTCCTTCTTGATACATCCGTATATCTTCCAGCATTACCGGAGGCGTTTGCATATACTCAAGCCCTGCCGGATCTCGTGTATATCGTACATTATCACGAACAAAGGCAAACACCGATTCTGCTTCACCCTTCTTATTATTTACCGCTACTCGTGATACGATACTCCGCGCCCATTCACGTACATACGGATTCTTACTCGACTGACTAATGATGTCTTTCATCTTAGAAACTGTATTATATATTGCGGCATCCCCAGCCCCAATATATTCTTGCGATTGCGGTACTGCGGCCATTTGTGCTAATGACTTCATGTATTCCTCTACATATGATTATGAGGGTACTCTGTAGTACCCCCACAACCAATCATTTACTATTCATTTGAAATGCCAGCCGTCACACCACCAGTCAACTTACCAGCATCACCAGCCACACCCACAGTCCCACACTTCTTTGGAGTCCACTCAGCAATTGCTTGACCCGCACCAGGACTCACCACTGAAATTGTCTTACCAACCAACCCTAGATCCGCACATACTTTTGCACTCGTTGCCGCACTCACACACCCACCAATCACCAACGACAACACAACCAATGACAATGCTTTCATCTTGAACCTCCATA
>ERZ1292623.2703-Hain-H51-01um-R1-2703-length-15621-cov-24_pt1 | contig 15621 bp, 17 predicted proteins | sample MGYA00564398_ERZ1292623 | MGnify/ENA primary metagenome ERZ1292623 (study PRJEB36523, sample SAMEA6512633) | groundwater metagenome | collected 2019-01-07 | study: AquaDiva: Metagenomics assemblies of 32 groundwater samples | reverse complement strand
ATTGACGCATAAACTCCGGTTACCCGGAGTCTCATATGTTTCTGAACTTATGCAAAAAGGCGGCAAGAAGAATTGAAACCCCCTGGCTTATTCTTCTTGCCGCAGTGATGAAGGTAATTTAATTTTTTAAAATCTATTTCTCCACAATTTTTATTTTTTTATAAATATTTTCTGATATCTGTCTTTATCCGTTTGATTGACATATTTTTTAAACATTAATAATAATTAATAAACCAATACATTCATTTTATTAATGTTCATTAACTTTTTATATTAAACCCAAAAGTATTTCTGAATCCCATTTACCCAGCCTGAAATCTGTCTGGCTAACATAGAACTGGCTTTTACTCTAATCCTTAAAAAACCAAATTCCGCTCTACTCTTGCTTTGCCTTTTGCTCTTTTTCAAGGCAGTTTTTTGAAAGTAAATCCTTGAAAAATTATTTTTTGAATAGCCGGTTATGCCAGACCAATAAGTAATGATTTTGTCTTTATTTTTTTTTCGCTTGCTTACAAAAATATCAAATACAATTTCTTCTTTTTCCAAATGACCAATGTCTCGGAGCCACTTTAAAAATAATCTAATTAAATCAGGGTCAGAACTGGTGAAACGAACGCCTTTCTTAAGATCACTTCTGTTACCATGAGAAAGCCGTTCTTTCCAGTAAAGCATAATCCCCATTAGCCATAGTTCTCGTCGGGAAATTTTCTTAATATTTGTGACTGAAGTTTTCTGAATTCTCTCAATCACCTGCAAAGTTTTAAATTTTTTGATTCGAGAACCGGCTTTAGCCGCCTCACTTCGCTTCCGTTTCAATCTTCTAAGCTGTGATGGAGATAATTTTACTTTTTTTAGCCAAGAAGAGAGAGTAGATTTCGGCACAAAAAGCGATTTTTTTATCTCCGAATATGAAAATCCCCTCCTTCTTAACTCAATTGTCTCTTTTTTCTTGCTTTGGACCACCATACTTATTTATTAGTAATATAATAACAAATTCCAAACTATAAAGAAACTAAAATTATCAACAAACTATCATTCTATAAAGGTTATTGAGCTTTTTATGAAATCAGCTTATTTTATGATACCGACTAATAGCCAGTGGTATAAAGATAATCAGCAGAATTACAATCCAAAAAAGAGAGTACCAAATATCATTACCAACCGAAGTGCCTAAAGAAAGGGCTCGAACAACATTAGCAACATGAGAAATAGGATTATTTTCCGCAAAAACCCTGACTCCTGTCTTCATAGTTTGAACTGGCACAAAGATTGAACTGGCAAAAACCAGAGGGAAAACCCAAATGAAGCCAGCGGTCTGGACTGTCTCAACATTTTTCACGGCCAGACCAATTGCTGCTGAAATCCAAGAAAAAGCAAAGCCGAATAAAAGGACTAAAAACGCTGCCCAAACAAAATCCAAGAACCCATGCTCAATCCTGAAACCGATAATTACTCCGACCAAAGTTATCAAAATTATCACAAAAATATTGCGGATAGTTTCGGCAATTATTCGACCAGCTAATAGGGCTGAACGAGCCATCGGCAAAGAACGGAAGCGGTCAATCATACCCTTTAACACGTCATCAGCCAAACCGACGCCGGTCATCATCGCTCCAAATAAAACCGTTTGGACTAAAATTCCTGGCAAAAGATAATTAACATAATCACCGCTTGAAGTTTCAATCGCCCCGCCAAAAACATAAACGAATAACAGCACAAACATTACCGGCTGAATTGACGAAAAAACAATCAATTGGGGCAAGCGCCGATAACGGATTAAATTACGTTTAACCATTATAATTATGTCAGAAACTGTTGTTTTTATCATAGTTTATGAAGGTCTAAAAGTTATTCGGCAACATGACCAGTTAAAGCCAGAAACACATCATCCAGAGTCGGCCGCCTAAAAATTATATCGGTAATTCCTATTCCGGCATTGTCTAACTGCCTGACCGCTTCAGTCAAAACCGTAGAACCATCTTTGGCTGAAAAAGATACTCTGCCCATTTCATCATCAAGGTTAGGCCACTTCTTAGCCAATCCTTGAACCGCCTTGATGGCTACAAGCCCATCTTGATAATTGGTCAAATGAACTTCAACTACATCTCCGCCAACCTGTTTTTTCAAATCATCAGCCGTGCCCCGGGCAATAATTTGACCATGGTCAATGACAATAATTTTGTCAGCCAGCTGGTCGGCTTCTTCCATATATTGAGTGGTTAAAAGAATAGTTGCTCCATTTTTGGCCAAGTCCTGAATAATCTGCCATAAAGTAAACCGGCTTCGCGGATCCAACCCGGTGGTCGGTTCATCCAAAAATAAAATCGGCGGGTTGGCAATTAAACTGGCCGCCAAATCCAAACGTCTTCTCATTCCACCCGAATAAGTTCTGACCTGACGCTCGGCCGCATCAAGCAAGTCAAATTGAACCAACAGCTCCTCGGCCCGCCTGACCGCCTCTCCCCTACTCAAGTGATAGAGCTGGGCAAACATTTCAAGATTTTCCCGACCGGTTAAAATTTCATCAAGAGCAACACTCTGTCCGGCCAATCCGACTACTCTCCGGACCGATTGTGGATTTTTGATTACGTCAAAACCGCCGACTCTGGCTTCTCCTGAATCCGGTTTTAAAAGAGTGGTCAGAATTCTAATTAAAGTGGTCTTCCCTGCTCCGTTGGGCCCGAGCAAAGCCGTGATACTTCCCTTTTGAACTGAAAGAGAAACATCTTTAAGAGCTTGAACATTACCAAAGGACTTATTTAAATTTTCAACAAAAATAATTTTTTCCGACTGGTTAGGCAAATCAGCGTCTCCCGAATAATCTAAAACTGCTTCAAAAATATCTTGAAATTGCCAGCCGGCCGAAATCAAAGAAATTAATATTTCCCTATCTGAAAACCCGAAATCTTTGGCTTCTTTAATGTATTTTAAAACTGGCTGAACTTCTTCCATAAACCATATTTGTATCAAAAACCAAAAGAAAAACAAGAGATTTCACAGGCTGTTTACTTTTTGCTCATCAACTTGTTTCTGTATTTTTTCATTTAGCTATCTCTAATAAAGCATCTAATGCTGAAGGTAATTCAGTAATCCCATCGCTTCCGCTAAAGTGGCCTTTATTGTGTTCCAGGATTATCTTAGCCCCGACTCTAATTCTCCAACTCTTTCTTCAGCCAAGGAAACCACCCCTCTTCCGGATACCCATCCCAACCATGAATAATAAAAACTTTTTTCATAATTTTATTCTACAAAATCATGTCTAAATTTAAAGGGTTTCACAATTTACTGGCGTGTTTTTTAAACCAGCCGGCAATACTTTCCCAAAAACTTTTTGCTTTGGGGTTTTCTCCAAACTTAAAATGGCGTGGTAATCACGCATACCATGGAGGCCGCCGGTCTCATCAATAGCCATTGAATGTATCTGAAGAATATCTTCTTTAGAGAGATATTTCACAAACTATTTTTTAGCCAGAGCTTCTAAATCTTTGCGATAACGGTTAATAAAGCCAAAGGTTAATTCAGCTATTCTTTGCTGATGTTTAAATAATTTAGTTGATGGCCTGACTTTTTCAACTTTAATCTTATCGCCCGGACGCAAACCAAGCTCTTTTAGAGATTTTTTGGGAATAGTTATGGTCATCGAACCGCCAACTTTTAAAATTTTTTGAGTCATTATAGTTATTATACCAAAACTAAGAAATTTTACAAATTCTTAATCTTTACAAAATAATATCTAAATTTAAGGGGATTGACTTGTGGATAAAATTTGCTATACTTACAATATCACTATGAAAAAGACCCTTGTAGGGCTTGTCCCTACCGGGGGCTTTTTCTTTTTGGTCTATACTTCAACTTTTCTTTCTGGGTATCAAGGTAAACTAACGGCGTGTTCAGTTTGCGCAATAAAAAAGAACACTTATTTCCGGGAGAGATAATGGAACGGAAAACTTTTTTATCTTTTAGAAATTTAACTAAACTGGCATATATGCGAAGTTGTTTCTCTGATTCTTTGTTTTCCTAAATATAGCCATTCATTAAATTATATCATACAGTTGTCTTTCTCTTTTTTTAAGAATTTCCTATAAAATCATGTCTAAATTTAAGGGGTTTCATTTATAGAATCCTGAGGGAAAACCATGAATTATATAAACTTTTTTCATAATTTGACTTTCATTTTTAAAAAAGTACTACTGTCGTCTATTTAAGGGAGGAAGTTCTATATGATCATTACTATACTTTTTTAATAATTTTGATTCTTCTTCCTGACATTTATCGTTTGACAAATTTTTATAAAAAATAAATACATTATTGTTTAATCTTTTGTCTTTTAGGGCACGGCCTATTCTTATCATAGTTTTTATTTTTTCCAATGAATCTTTAATTCTTTTATCTTGTGGCGCTTTTTCGTATCCATCGCAGTAATTCAACATCCTTTTAAAAATTGAGCCAGTTTGTCCTATATAAATTATGTCTGTCTCGCCATTTAATCTGGGGAAAATTTTATCCAGCACAAAAGCATATACTCCAGAGAAGTTAAGTTCGTCTTCTCTACTTTTAATTTCTTGAGGATCAAATTCACCAAATCTTCTGAAACCATTTTCTATAAGATATTTAGAATCCATAAAATTTTAGCCGCGGGTATTGAGGGGTGTTAGAAATTATTTTATTGGTCTTTCATCACACAAACTAAAGTTTCTTTATTGATAGTTTTAAGGACTTTCAATAAATCGTTTAGATTTAGAGTAATACAACCAGCTGTAGGAGAATAATTTTCTCTGACTACATGTATAAAAATAGCACTGCCTTTTTCTGGCACTGGCGGATCATCATTGTATCCAAGCACCACAATAACATCATATAAATTATCATCTCGCCATAAATTCTCGACGCTAGCAGGATAAGGAAGTTTTACATGTTTATTATAATTTGAATCTTTTGGGTTATCACACCAGCCGTCATTTATAGTAAGTTCGTGGGTTAAGAAAATTGATTGTGGTTTTAAGATTCTGTCAGCCCTGTAAAAAATTTCTCTAACCGGAAAACATCCCGCTGGAGTTACTCCATCTCCTTCTTTTTTATTTACTGAAATTCCGCTCCTGCCGATTGCGCATCTAAATTCTCTTTCTTGCCAATACAATTTCCCTGACGATTTTACTATAATATTCTCCATGAAAATTTTATTTGTTCCACCAGTGGAACGAGTTTCGAACCATCAACTGGGCGGAACTATTTGAATTCCCAGAAGTCTCGTTACAACAGATGCAACAGCTATTAGCTTACAATAACTAAACTAAATTTACATCTAAACTCCTATACTCTTCATCAGTTGAGTTTATGTAAATTACTTCAAAAGAATTTTCCAAAGCCCGAATTGTTTTAAGTTGTTCGTTTTGGGCATTTGTACATCTTTCTAAAGCATTGCTTCCATCGCCCCAATCTCGCCATCCTGGATTTTCTATAGCCCTTTTCTGCCAGCGCCTAACCAACTCACTTGGCTCTACCCAGAGAAGTATGATTTTGTGAATTCCACTTGGATATGATTCTTTCAACTTCTCATGTAGCTTATTGTCATATAAATCTACAGATTGTCCTTTTATTAAAACGGATTTATTGTCTTTCGGCATTTTCGAAATGACTTCTATTAAAATGTTGCGAGTATCATTTGTAGGACATTTATCCCCAACTAATTTAAGGCTTTCTTGGCAAACAACCACATTATTCAAGGCAAATCTATTTCTCAATGCCTCATTGTTTTTTAATTTATTGATAAAAGTATTTTTGCCAACAGCACTTGTTCCAAATAACCAGACAAATTCGCAGTTTGTTTTCATGAAACACCTTTAAATTTATTATAAAAATCAACAAAAAATCTTTTCACTTTTTTCCATTTCTTATCTTTTGGACGCATTACATAAAAATCCTGGAGATCCAGCCTACCTTCCTCGTAAATTTTTCTTAAAGTTTCTGGGAAATTCTTTGTTACATATGCAGTTTGGCCATGTCCTGCTCTCAAAGATTCCTGGCCTGCAATTTTAATTCTGACTGCCAAATCCAAGATAGACATTTGCAAATTTCTTTTTTGCCACTCCCGAAGTTTCCTTGTTTCCCAAGAGTACCAGATTATAGCTAAAAATGTTAAAAAAAGAATCCAATCGGAAACAGAAAATTCTCTCAACCAGCCAATGACATTTTGAATTAAACTAATCATAATTAAGAAACTTTAATACGCCAATCTTGACGCACCGTCTGAATAAAAGGCGGATTTCTTAACTCCACTTCTGTAATAAGCGGATAAGGAAGTGGTTTAACTCGATTAAAAGTGATAATTATTCTTACTGGTGTTGTCCCAAATACAGTAAAATCATTTATTGGCCTACCAAGCCTCCAAACATCAACTGATAATTTATCTTTAGACAAAATTGTCTTTTTGCTTGTTTGAAAATCAAAATCAGAATTATGACTTTGGATACTTACATCTAAAGCTACTCCATTACCAACATTGCGAATAAATATTTGCCAATCTCCTCTATCTCTTTCATATTCAACAATCAGTCCTGGTTGAATGGAGAGAATATTTGTCATAACCATTTCGTCTTTTATTTTTGATGACAGTTGATTAGCGGTTATGGTAGCATCGGCAGTTCGATAAGTTTCATCTCTTAATCTATAGGTTTCAAAGGTATAACTGGCAATTGCTAAAAGCGTTAAATAAAGAATAAAATCTGTAGAACCCTGTATAAAACTCAAATAACTCAAGGAATCGAAATAAAATCTATCAGGCCAAAGATTTTTGTAATCGACAAATCCATAAATTGCAAACCAAAGGAAGGGGAAATATAAACGATAATTAAAACCGACCTTATCCAGCAAATATTTCTTTAACCGAACTATTTTGCCGATTAAATCTCTACCTTCTTCCTGTTTTTCTATTTGCTGTTTCTCTTTTCGTTTCGATATCTTCTCCAATAAACGCCAAATAAGAGAGGGTGTAATCAACAGAATAATAAGGGTGATGAGTATACGCATTTTTATTAGTCCTTATAAATATCCTCTAAGGTTTTCCCGTCTTGGGTCTTCCATTTTTTCCAGCCACTTGTGGAATTACCCAAAATTAAATCAGAAGCGGCACTCGGACTATTAAAAATGTAGTCCTTTAAAAACACATAAAAACGCTCGGATTGTTTTTCTAAGTAACCAGCCGCTAATAATTTTTCTAAAATTCTTTTATTTCTGTCCTCAACGGCCTTTGTGGTACTTGTGGTGGCCGTAGAACCTCTATAAACAATAAAGCCTTCGTTTGTCATTCGACCAGTGGCCACTGCCTCTTTCCCTTTGCAAATAAAAAGAGGGTCAGCGATATTTTTTTCTTCTTTGGAAGCAACTTCCTGAAGAAACGGATATCCCAAAGCGGAAAGAAGTAATTTTAGATTGCTTAAAAACTCCTCCATTTCGGCAGTATCCGTCTCTGATAAGCTTGGCAATGATGAATCCGCGCCATTTTTAAGTTCGCATCTTTTAATTTGATTAGCTAAAGCCAAACACTTACTTTCCAAATATTTAACATGGGCTTTAGTTAAGTTATCGCCCTCGCTTATAAAAGCTACAACAGTTTGCCAAAAATCTATTCGATTGTCGTGGGTAGTCAATCTGTTTAATAAATTCTCGGCTTCCCCGATATAAACACTCGGTAACAACGCTTCTTCTGTTTCCTTACCTATCAAAAAATAAACAGCTGGCTTATTAATCTCTGGTCTTGTTCTTACTTCTCTCAGTTTGTTGCGAGGTATAACGATTGCCTGGCCAACCCAATTACTTAACTTAGCCATTTTCAAACCATCTGGCTCGCCATCGACCAAAAATATTTTTATTGTTTTAGGCAAATTCATTTTTTAGATTATTTAAGATGACGCATACAAGAACTTGCTATTTTCTAAATATTTCAAAAACTCTTCAATGGTTTTCGGCAAGATGAATAAATTATCATTTTCTTTCACAAACTGAATTTGTCTCACAGAATCTTTAAATATACTTGGAGCAATAAAATAGCACATCGAATTTTGGGTCTTTTTACTAAATTCTTCCAAATGTCTGGCAATAGGCCAGACTTCCATCACTGTTTGTATTCTCCCTTCAGACATAGTAACTTCAACGAGTATTCCATTTAAATCTTCAAAGCATTCAATATCTCCTTTATCACCCACTCCGCTAGCTGTTGAGGTTGGTAATCCCTCATCGTCGTAAGGATAATTAGGGATAACCTTTATATTGGGAAACTTGGATTTAATAGCCAAAGCAACAAGAAACTCAAGTCTTATGGGACTTGATAAATATTTTAAAATGTCATCTTTAGTCAATTTCTTTTGAGACAATATGATCATTTCCTCAACAATTTTTTCCCAAGAATATACACCCAACCATTTAATTAAGAATTTGTCTTGCTCGGATACACTTATCGGCTTTCCAACAAGCGAAATCAGGTTTTTATCGATTGCAGATACATATTCAAAGTATTCTTTTTCGTTAGAATATTTCTTATAGTCCGAATAGTGGCTTAGCACATAATTTACTTTTTCTTGCTCATTCTTATTAATATCAATAAAGCGACCTCCGCCTCTCAGAGAGATCAAACCAGTCAGCCGCATTTTTCGTATAAATTCATCTGGGTAGTCAACCATTATTGATTTGGGATTAAATTTTTTGAAGTTACCCTCCATAATTTGATTGATACAAATATCAACAATAACTTCCCAGCTCGGATTATATTTATACTTTTCTCTGATTTTCTTTATCAGTTGGAATAATCCTTCTGAATCATTATTTTTCCAAAAGATAACCAAAGGCAGCTCTAATTTTGAAATCCCTGTGCTATTAAAATCTGGATCAGAGTTTAGTTTATTTATTACTTCCAGTAACAGTATTAACGGAGCACTTTCATTTAGTACTCTTCTAAATGGATTGTTGCTTTGATATTTTACAAAAGCATTTAGGAAGGCCTGTTGTTCAAACTCTGGGTGCTCACTATCGATAAGTTTTAGACCCAACTCTGAAAAAGTTATTTTTTCGCCTGGTTTGTAATATACAAAACCAAGTTCTTTCGCAATTTTAAACCATGTGTCAAATCGCGAAGGCCAACCTCTTTTGAATCCAGCTTCTTTGTGATTTTGCGGATTATCTCTTAAAACTTTGGCAACTTCTTTATCAGTTAATGGTTCTTTGATTTTGATTTTATTTTTAATCGTCTCGGTTAATTTTATTGGTTTATATAACCCTATTTTTATTAGTTCTCCTGCTATTTTCTCTGCCAAATTATCGGTTAAAATTTGACCGTTATACTCTTTAAGCACACCCAGAAACCACTTTAACCGCTCGGGGCTTCTGAGCGTCGTTGTAAATAATAAGGGTTTATATTCTGCTGATCGTCTGTTCATGTTTTAATAGTTAGTAACTAAAACTTCATTTATATTCTTTTGCCTGTTATCGTGGTAATTAATATAGTTACTATCTATTTTGTGCACTTTATATTTCTTCATCCATTTAATTAACAAGTCGTTTTTAGATCCGTTATAATGCGTTACATTTGATAAAGCAAATTTGATATTTTTTTCATTTAATTTATCAATTAGACTCAATAGTTCAAATTCAGAATTCGCGTTCCATAATTTATTATATTCGCTTGCCGAGATCAAATACGGCGGATCTAAATACACAAAGTCATTCCTAAAAAACTTTTTGCCAGAGAAATATTTTCTAAAATCCTCTGAACTAATGAATATTTTTCTATTCTTTACGGTTTCAAAGTAATTATTTAGTGCATTCACAACATTTTTATTAAAATCAACATTACCTACAGGAAGGTTAAAATGCCCACCGCCATTAAATCTGAGCATCCTATTGAATCCATAAATAAGTAAAATATACAAAATTAAGGGATTGTTTTGCTGGTTCTGATTAACATGTTCTCTTAACTTCTCATATCCGATCTTATTAAATCTCGCAAAGTATGTTTTCTTCCATTTCTTTTTTAAAGAGTCGGGGATAACATCTTCTTTAAAAGATCGAGATAAATTATATCTATATATAGTTTTTTCTATCCCACTAAAAAATTCTCTTGGATTTTTTGAACTTTCAATCAGAAATCGGTGTATACCAATGAGATTTTTATCTATATCATTTAGATAGTATTTTTCTGCATTGATATTCAAAAATACAGTACCACCTCCTACAAAGGGTTCGTGAAAATTATTTACTTTTTTAGGAAACAAATCTATCAGTTGATTCATCAACTTATACTTATCTCCGACATAGAACAAAGGCGATCTTATAATTTTATTACTCATGGCCGACTTCTGTTACAAATAGATATTCTTTGTGATTCTTAAAAACGGTATTACCTGCATTGAAATGTCTATAATCCTTTTCAAAGACTTTAGTTTTTCCTTTCAATGTCAAAATGTTTTTAATCTCTTGCAGTGTAATCTTGTTTTTAGAAGAATTACTTTTTGAGTCATAAGTATTGTTATATGAAACTACTAGATACTTCGCGTTAAGATTTCTTACTAAATCAGCCAAACGATTTTTTGCTTGTACTCGACAGTAATCGCTCATATTTTCGGGGGCTGGTTTCAACGCCGTACCATATAATCTTGGCTTATCCCACTTTGTTAACGTTTCCAAAACATGATAAAACCGACTGTATTGTCTTGAGTTGTAGGGTGGATCTATATAAACAACATCGGCTTTTATTTTTTTAGCCAGCTGATTTGTGTCCTCTCTGTAAATCGTTACATTTTTTACTTCTATCGGATCTATTGGCCTCATAATGAATCCGTCTTCGATGAGATCCTTTTTAAAATAGGCATCGTAATGGCCAACTGTGTTGGCAATTTTATCAAGTGAATAAAGCAAAGAGGCAATTAGAATATAATATTCTTTTTCTGTAAGATTACCCTTATTCTCTTCTATGTTCTCTCTAATGAATCCGATGATTTTGGATGAATTCCGACTAAAATATTTTCCACCAAAATATTCCGAAAAATAATTTTCTTCTAAGCTACTACTATCAATATCATTATAATTTTTAATTATATTTTCGATCTTCTCTCTACTCCATTCCCCCTTACCAAAAAAGGCTTGATAAATTGCATAATTAGAATATAAAAAATCATTCAGTATGACTTCATCGAAATGTCTTGCCGCAACAGCGGATACAACTCCTGTTCCTGCAAAAATATCAGCAAATGAGGATTCTTTTCCACATTCTTTATTTATTATTGAGAAAATCCATTCTATTAATTTATGTTTACTTCCAATATATCTACGATTCTGTAGTTGAATATAATTTTTCTTTACCTGAGGAATATAAAAGTAATCTTCTCTTATTCTTTCTCCCTCTATCTCATATTTAGGTCTCTCGGTTTCTAATAAATCGAAAAGAGAATGTTGTACCCCATCAGAAATGTAGTGTGCTATCTTCTGGTCGAAATTTTTTTGTATCTCGGTAAAAAAGCTATAAGTGTCGTTTTCGCCAACAATAATAAAGTCGATGACATTTATATCCATTATCTTGCCCGCTTCAAGAATCTTATTTATGACCCCCAAATCTTGCTTACTAGGGTTAACGTCCCCAGAGGGATGATTATGAAGTAAAATAACACTAGCCGCGCGTAATTCGACAGCTGGTCCAAAAATTTCCCTTGGATGAATCAAACTTTTATCTAATATGCCAATCGAAATAATTTCTTTTTTTAGTAATACGTTTCTAGCATTAAGATAGAGACATATTAAATATTCTTTTTTCTTATCTCGTATATCAGAAGTTAAAGAAACTGCGTCTTGCAACGATAGAATAACGCTGGCCGTTGGTTTTAGATCCTCGTAAAATCTTTTTGTTAACGCTAAAGCAGAAACAACTTGTAAAGCTTTGGTCTCGCCAATTCCAGAAATATTTTTTAAATCATCGACTGTAATATCTAAAAACTTATTGCCAAATTGTTTGATTATTTGCTGGGCAAGTCTTTGAACATTTTTACCTTTTATTCCACTCCCAAGCATAATTGCCAAAAGGTCGCTTTTCGAAAGAGCCTCTGACCCTTTTTGGAGAAATCTCTCTCTTGGTCGCTCTATTTTTGGTAAATCTTTAATCTTCATTTGTTATTTAAAACTTTTAGGATATCGCCTTTTTTATAACGTCTATCTCTTCTGTTCCAGGGCTTGGATTCGAACCAAGATTGCGTGATTCAGAGTCACGATTCCTACCGTTAGAAGACCCTGGAATTTCAAACATTCTAAAACAAAAACAGCATTTTTTCAATGCCTTTATTTGAAAATTGAGAATTGGAAATTAGAAATTAAATCTTGAGATACCTCCTCACCGCTACAAAACTTGAGATGATGCCAATCGCCATTCCCAAGCCAATAACTAAAAACAGCATCTGGCCGAAGAAGTTAGAGAAGTAAGAAGTCAAATTAACCGATGGAATAAAGGTTTGGATTTTTGGTGAAGCAATCAAAACAACCGGATAAAAAATTATCAAAACAACTAAACCGGCAATGAGGCCGTAAATCGCCCCTTCAATCACAAACGGCCCGCGAATGTGCCAGTTAGAAGCACCGACCAAACGCATAATCTCAATTTCCTGCTTTTGGCTGTAAATGGTCAGGCGGATGGTGTTGAAAGTAACCAAAACGGCAATCAAGGAAAGAAGCAAGGTCACCAAAATTCCGCCCATTCTCAAACCGGAAGAAATTTTCTGAATCCGGTTTATGACTATCTCATTTTCATAAAAATCAATCTTGTCAATCAAATTCCGGAAATTGCTGTTTTCAATAAAGCTGACCAAGTTGGCATACTGGGCGGTTTTAACGGCTTTTATCTCAAGCGAGGCCTGAAGCGGATTATCGCCCAGTTCCTCTAAGGCCTGCTGAACCAGCTCTTCGCCCTTGTGCCGCTCCCTGAATTCTTCCAGGGCCTCTTCCTTAGAAACATAATTGACAAAAGAAACCTCGGGCATATTTTCCAGTTCTCTGACGATTTGAAAGGCCTGGTCATTGGAAACATCATCATTCAAGTAAGCGGTGACATCAACTTTTTCTTCCAGGGCAGAAACGGTTATTTGGGAAACCACGTTAAAGGCAACCAAACCGACAAAAATCAAAAGAGCCAAAACCATAATTCCGACTGTCCCAAAAGCCAGCCACGAGTTCCGCTTGAAATTGACCCAACCCTGTCTAACTACCCGATTTAAATTTTCCTTTAACATATTCAGATGCTGTACTTGCCCTGCTCCTGGTCTTTTACGATTTTACCTCTGTCCAGCGTGACTACTCTTTTCCCGACTGCGTTGACTACCTCCCGGTTATGGGAAGCCAGGATAACGGTGGTGCCAAACTCATTTATCTTGGTCAGCAGTTTTATGACGTCAAAAGTGTTTAACATATCAAGATTGCCGGTCGGCTCATCAGCCAATAAAATCTTGGGCCGATGAATCAAGGCCCGGGCAATGGCGATTCTCTGCTTCTCGCCGCCTGAAAGCTGGTGAGGAAAGTTAACGGCCCTATCCTCCATTCCGACAATTCTTAAAACTTTCGGTACATCGCTCTCAATTTGTTTCCGGCTCATTCCAATCACCTCCAGGGCAAAAGCGACATTCTCATGGGCGGTCTTATTGGATAAAAGTTTAAAGTCCTGAAAAATTGTTCCGATTTTTCGGCGCAGAACCGGAATCTGGCCGTCCTCTAATTCTGCCACATTTAAATTGTCAATCAAAACTCGGCCACCGGTTGGCGCTTCTTCCCGAATCAGCATTTTGATAAAAGTTGATTTCCCGGCGCCCGACGGGCCAATAATTGAAACAAACTCGCCGTCCTTAATTTCAAGGCTGATTTCATCCAAAGCCCGGTAATTAGTGTTGCCGTTATAGTCCTTTATTACTTTGTCGAAGATAATCATTGTTCAATAAATAAATCCAAATTTCCTTCTAAAACATCTTCAATTTGATTAGTTTCAATATTAGTCCGGTGATCCTTTACCATTTTATACGGATTTAAAACATAAGAGCGAATCTGGTTGCCCCATTCAATGCCGCTGACCAGTTCTGGCTTGAGCTGGGAAAGCCGTTCAACTTTTGCTTCTTCCATTTTCTTAATCAATCTTGATTCTAAAATCCTTAACGCTTTTTGCCGGTTTTGAAGCTGGGAACGCTCTGACTGAACCGATGTGTGGAGGCCGGTCGGTAAATGGGTTATCCGGACCGCGCTTTCGGTTTTCTGCATATGCTGGCCGCCCGGACCAGACGAACGAAAGGTGTCAATTTTTAAATCACTGGGTTCAATTTTTATTTCGCCGGCTTCTTTAAGCTCGGGTAAAACCTCAATTAAGGCAAATGAAGTGTGGCGAAGCCCTTTAGCTGAAAACGGCGAAACCCTGACTAATCGATGTACCCCGCTCTCATTTTTTAAATAGCCATAGGCGTAAAGGCCGGAAATTTCCAAGGCCGCGCTTTTAATTCCTTTTTGCTCGCCCAAGGACTGGTCTAAAATTTTTGAACTCCATCCTCGCTTAGCCGCATACTGCTGATACATTCTTAAAAGCATGCCTGCCCAATCCTGGGCATCAACTCCGCCGGCGCCAGAATGAATATTCAAAACTGCATCATTTTTATCATAGCATCCGGCAAAACGGGTGAGAATAGACAAGCTCTTAATTTTCTTTTCAATTTTGGAGAGTTCTTTTTCGGCCGTGCCCCGTAGAGAGCTTTGCTCTTCTACTGGGGCCTCCGGAGTTTGCTCGACCTCTCTGATTATCTCCAGTTTTTCTTCGGCCTCTTTAAATTCCTTTATCCTTTCTTTAAGTAATGACAGCTCCTGGACTTTTTTGGCGGCCTCGTCTTTATTTTTCCAGAAATCAGGATTTTCTATTTCTTTTTCAAGGTCGGTTATTTTTCTTTCGGCTTCAGGAACGTCAAAGACGCCCTGCTATTCCTCGGAGCTCTTCCTTCAGAATATCCAGTCTTTCTTGATAGGTTTGCATGGTTAAAATTATATCAAGAAATGTATCAACCCCGCAACATTTTTGTGGTTGTTCGCTTCGCTCACAAACAAAATTGGCAAAAGAAAAGAGGCCGACGCTGGGTCAAGACGACAGGTTCACAATGGCGGGGGGACCCACGAAGTGGGGCGCCATTGGGAATCGTCTCGGACGACGACCTCATTGGGTTGTCCGCTGAGACAAACCGGCTCGCGCTTTTAGTGCGAAATTGATTGGGAGGGTTGACACAGAGGACAGCGCAAAAGACAGGGTTTGTCTTGGCTCTTTTTTTGAGCCATTGGGCAACCGCATCTACGACAGAGAACATTCGGCAGCCATTTCCATCCTGCTTCAAGGCATGGAAAAAAAATCTTGTCCTTTTCCACTGGCCTTGAAACTGACTGAACAGACACAGTCAACCCAAAATACTTCCTTGCCCTTTGCATCTCCATCTCCAGCCACTCATTCATAGAGCCCTCCGTTAAAATGTAGGTTAACAGGAAATGAACAAACTTAAATAATAATAAAAAGAAGATTTAAAGTCAAATGAGTGTATCCGTCCATAACATATGAGACTCCGAAGCGGTTAATTTGTT
>ERZ1292623.1570-Hain-H51-01um-R1-1570-length-21818-cov-7_pt1 | contig 15628 bp, 14 predicted proteins | sample MGYA00564398_ERZ1292623 | MGnify/ENA primary metagenome ERZ1292623 (study PRJEB36523, sample SAMEA6512633) | groundwater metagenome | collected 2019-01-07 | study: AquaDiva: Metagenomics assemblies of 32 groundwater samples | reverse complement strand
GTAATGTATGGGGCTGAGTGGTGTGCCCACTGCCAAAACCAGAAAAAAGAATTCGGCGATTCATTCAGGCTCGTATCTTATGTAGAGTGTCCGCAAAACACCCAGACATGCCTTGAAAAAGGGATAAGCGGTTACCCGACCTGGATTCTTGCGGATGGCCAAAAACTTGTCGGCGAACAGGAACTTGAAAAGCTGTCTCAAAAAACTGGCTGCGCATTGCCGCAGGCAAAGTAATAATTAAACCAACCTTAAAATGGAAATAGAAAACCATACACAAACAAACGAAACCCCGGCTGTCCAGGCGGCCGGGTTAGCTGGAAGGAATTACATCTTTCCGTCCAGTCTTGTTATTGCGATTGCGATTGTTGCGGGCGCTTGGATATATACAAATGGGTATAGTCGCCAGGACGCGCCGTTAAATAACGCCGAGGTTGCAAAACTTGAGAAACAAGTTTTGCCGGCGGACGGAGTTGAGCTTCCGGTAAAATGGGGCGATTTAGGAAAGCGGATGATTGACGCAGGAGTTATTGATCAGACCAAGTTTGAAGAGCTTTACGCACAAAGAGGGGGAATTGATGAAAAAACCACGCGCTTATTAAATCAATCAGATAACGGGAAGATTGTTATAAACCAAGAAAATGCTGGAACCTTACTGAACCTGCTTTGGGCATTGGGCCTTGGAAACAAAAACGAGATCTTAGAAAAGGGTCCGATGACGGATAAGACCTATGGCGGAGACGCCAGTCGCTTCGCGTCAACCGGCGGCTGGTCTCTTGCTCGGGGCCAGATAATGGATCACTACAGCATGCATAAGTTTATGTCTTTGACCCCGGAACAGCAGGCGCTGGTGGAAAGTACGAGTAAGGGGATTTATCGTTCATGCTGCAACAATTCAACCTACTTCCCGGACTGCAACCACGGCATGGCCATGCTTGGACTTCTGGAGTTAATGGCTTCCCAGGGCGTAAAAGAAGATGAAATGTATAAGGTAGCGCTTAAGGTAAATGCGTACTGGTTCCCGGATACCTACCTAACGATTGCAAAATACCTTAAAGCTCAAAACCAAAGCTGGGATAAAGCGGATCCAAAAGTCTTACTGGGCGAGAGTTATTCAAGCGCTTCCGGTTATCGTAAGATATTATCGGAAGTTGAGCCGGTTAAGCGTTCCAATGGCGGTAGTTGCGGGGTATAATTAAAGAGTATATTAAAACACCAATAATATGGATACTAACAAACTCATTATAGCTATCGTTGGAGCAGTTATCGTTTTCTTTGTGGGATACCAACTTGGTTCGGATCGTTCTGTGATTCCATCCAGTATGCATATGATGAACGGCGGGGCGATGAGTAATAACGACATGAACGGAATGATGCAAATGATGGAGGGTATGCTTGAAGGCAAGAAAGGCGCTGAGTTAGATGAAGCGTTTATTCAAACTATGATTCCCCATCATGCCGGAGCTGTTGCCATGTGCCAGCCTGTTCTCAAGGACGGCCAGCGCGAAGAATTAAAATCTCTTTGCCGCGGAATTGTTGAAGCGCAAACTAGAGAGATAGACCAAATGAGGGTGTGGCAAAACCAATGGTTTAAGTAGTTTCTATCCTTTTTATTTTCCGTGCTTCAGCCTCTGGATTTGCTCGCGCAGAATCATCGCCTGGTCGTAGTCCATTTTACGGATTGCCCGATCCATCAATTTGGTGAGCATGGTCAATTTTTCGTTTTTTGTTTTGCTGGTGAAAACGATATCCGAAGACGAACTTTCGCTTGGGGCGGATTTGCCTCGTGGCATGTCAAAACTGGAAAGATTCTTTTTGATTGTTTCTGGAGTGATGCCACGCTCCGTATTATATATTATCTGTTTGGCTCGGCGGCGCTGGGTTTCGCCCACAGCGGCTTCAATTGATCTAGTTATCTTATCGGCATAAAGAATTACATGCCCATTGGCGTTGCGCGCCGCTCGGCCCATGGTTTGAATGAGTGTGGTGGTGTTGCGGAGGAAACCTTCTTTGTCTGCGTCCAAAATTGCGATAAGCGAAACCTCCGGCAAGTCCAATCCTTCACGAAGTAGGTTTACACCCACGATTACATCGTGCTTGCCGGAACGAAAGTCTTTAAGAATCGCGAGTCGGTCTAATGTTTTAATTTCCGAGTGGATGTAGTTTACCTTGATGCCCTGGTCGGCAAGATGTTCGGTTAAATCTTCCGCCATGCGCTTGGTGAGGGTGGTAACAATAACGCGTTCTCCGCTAGCCGTCCGTTCTTTGATTTGGCTTAGAAGATGGGGGATTTGTCCCGCGCTGGGCTGCATTTCAACCGTCGGATCCAGAAGTCCGGTCGGGCGCACCACCTGTTCGGCGATGTTTTTAATGCCTGCCTTTTTAAGCTCGTAGATGCTTGGGGTAGCGGAAACGTAAACCCTTTTGCCTATGCGCGCCTCAAATTCTGGAAACTGGAGCGGGCGGTTGTCTATCGCGCTCGGCAACCGGAAGCCGTAATCAACAAGCGTTGTTTTGCGGGAATGGTCGCCGTTGTACATGCTCCGTAATTGCGGAATTGAAATGTGCGACTCATCTATAATTGTTAAGAATTCGCCCTTAGCCTTAAAGAAATCCAGAAGGGTGTAAGGTGGCTCGCCCGGGGTGCGAAAATCCAAATGCATTGAATAATTTTCAATGCCATGGCAGTAGCCGGTCTGGCGCATCATCTCTATATCGTGAATGGTTTTTTCTTGAAGACGCGACGCTTCCTCGCCTTTACCCTTCTTTTTTAATTCGGCAACACGCTTTTGGAGTTCGCTTTTTATGTTTTCAATCGCCAGTCCGATTTTGTTGTCAGTTGTAATCCAGTACTTGGCGGGGAAAATAACGATCTTTTCAATCGGTTCGTAGGTCGGGGTTCTGGATTCAAGTTCTTCCGGGTCTTTAAGGTTTGCGATAGACAGTGCGATGATTTTGTCGCCCTTGAATTTAACCTTAGTGATCTGTTCGCCGTTCGGGTTCACGATTTCTATTTCGTCGCGACCCTTACGGAATGCTCCGCGTTTGAGTTCTATATCCTGGGCATATTGAAGGCGAGCCAGGTTCCGTACAAGCTGGGATGGGGTAATTTTTTTACCATCAAAGACTTCAAGACCCATATTGCGGTATTCTTCCGGCGAACCGAGGTTGTATATGCACGACACCGACGCAACAATAATCACGTCGTCGCGCGCCATCAGCGCCTGGGTTGCGGCATGGCGCAGGCGGTCAATCTCTTCATTTATCTTAGAGTCCTTTTCAATGTAGGTATTAGAGTGGGGAATGTACGCTTCCGGCTGGTAGTAGTCGTAATAAGAAACGAAGTAATGAACCGCGTTGTTGGGAAAGAAATCTTTAAACTCGCGATAGAGCTGGGCGGCGAGCGTTTTATTATGCGAAATAATAAGCGTCGGCTTTTTATGTTCAGCAATTACTTTAGCCATGGTGAACGTTTTTCCTGAACCAGTAACGCCCAAAAGCACCTGGTGTTGTTTACCGGTCTTTAAACCCTTTATGAGCTTCTCAATCGCTTGAGGCTGGTCCCCGGCCGGCTCAAATTGTGAGGTGAGTTTGAACATGCTATGCTGTTCTCATGATTTCACTCTTGGAAGGAACGGTTGAGTTTTGTGACGATCGCCACGCCGTTTTAAGCGCCAACGGGGTGGGGTATACCCTCCACTGTGCCCCTAAAATGCTAGGCAGTTTACCAAAAGACGGTTCTAAAGTCAAGGTATTTGTGCATTCCCAGCTTAATATGCGCGAGGGTTCCTTTGACCTTTATGGATTCCAAACCAGGGAGGACTTGCAACTCTTTAGTTTGTTGACGTCCGTGTCTGGAATTGGCCCCAAAGGCGCCATGGGCATCCTTTCAAGCGTTGAACCCAAGCACCTAAAAGCGGCCATCGTAAACGATGATGCGGACTATCTGCGTAAACTATCAACCATCGGACCCAAAACGGCGAAGCGTTTAATCCTGGAACTCAAAAATAAGGTGGATCATATTGATATGGGCAACCTGGCCGGTGTTGATTTGGGGGAAGAATCACAGGCTATGGACGCTCTTGTATCATTAGGCTATTCTCCTTCCCAAGCCAAAGAGGCACTTAAAGAAGTTCCGCCCACGCTCAAAGATGCCCGCGACAGGGTTCGCGAAGCACTTAAACTGTTGGGCAAAAGATAATGTTTCGCGAAGGATTACTGGATAAAATTTTATACAAGGTCAAACGCTTGATTCCAAAGCGGGTTTTTGATTTTTTTGCGCCGTCGTACCACTGGCTTCTGGCGTGGGGCGCGGCGATTATATACCGATTCCCCTCGCACTCTATGAAAGTAATCGGCGTGACTGGTACAAAAGGCAAATCAACGACCGTATTTTTTATATCTAAAATCTTGGAGGCAGGCGGGCACAAGGTCGCTGCCATTGGGTCGTTGGGCTACAAAATCGGCGACCGTGAGTGGCCCAATACATTAAAAATGACGATGCCAGGCCGATTCAGGATTCAGAAGTTTTTGGCGCAAGCCAAGAAGGCGGGGTGTGGATTTGTGGTGCTTGAAGTGACTTCCGAAGGCTTGGCGCAAGGGCGCCATAACGGCATTCGTTTTGACTGTGCCGTGTTTACCAATCTTCATCCTGAGCATATTGAATCCCACGGTTCGCTTGAAAATTATATTTCTGCCAAACAAAAACTCTTCCTTATATCTGACAACACCCACGTAATCAATGCGGATGATCCACGGGCAAACTTGTTTGGCGATTTACCGGCCAAGCGAAAGATTTTTTATGGATTGCATGCTGGGGAGATGATGGCAACCAATATTAAAGTTCAACCTGATAGCATAGAATTTTCCGCCTACGGCACACAGTTTGCCGTGTCGATCGGCGGAGAGTTTAACGTTTATAATTGTCTAGCCGCCCTGGCAGTGGGTGCGATGTACGGCGTTGATCTGCCGACCGCTCGGCCGGCGCTTCAGAGTATCCCAGAAGTTGCCGGCCGGATGCAGTTTATACAAAAGAGTCCCTTTACGATTGTGGTTGATTATGCCCATACGCCTGATTCGCTTGAAGCCGTTTATAAAGCACTCAAGCCCGAAACCGGAAAGCCCGTCCAGCAGGACGAGGCTCGTCCCTCTGTGGGGCGGCTGATCTGTGTATTGGGTGCAGCCGGCGGCGGGCGGGATACTTGGAAGCGTCCGAAGTTCGGCGCTATTGCCGCGCAGTATTGCGACAAGATTATTTTAGCCGACGAAGACCCATGGGACGAAAACCAAGAAGAAATTTTAAATCAGATTGAAGCGGGTATACCCGAAAATCAAAAATCAAAAGTTGAACGGATTTTAGATCGCCGACAGGCGATTCGTCGCGCGGTTTCAATCGCCCAGCCTGGCGATGTTGTAGTTATAACTGGTAAGGGTTCCGAGGTTTCTTTGGCGCTCGCCAACGGCAAAAAGATTCCGTGGTCTGATGCAAAAGAGGCAAGAGAAGCTCTACAACATTGATAATCTACTGCGGGTGTGTTTAAGTTCTCTGTAAGGAGGGCGGAAACATGAAAGAGATTTGGGAAGTGGCGATGAGCAACCTCTGGGCGACACTGGTCATGTCGGGACTGCTCGGCATGGTCGGGATCGTCCATAGCCGGATCTTCTTCTATCAGAACGAAGGGGAGAAGAGCCTGGCTAGATTCCGCAAGCTGTTCCTGAAGGTCCTGTGCTGCGCGCTGGGCCTCTTCGTGGTCTGCGTGTGGGCCGGCACCGCGGCGTTTGTTTCATCCGCGATGCTGTCGGCGATCTTCATGATCCTCGTCTTCGCTGGCTGCGTCTATGGGAGCTGGTACGCACACGCCGCCTACTACTCCACGCGAGCGAGCGGTCATATCGGCTGAAAGACATTCGGGCAGTTCGCTTCTCACAAGCGCGCTGCCCGTCTTTTATTTACTCTACTTCTTGTTTGCGGTACGATGTAAGTATGGACGCCGAAATTCAGGCGCAACTCATTCGCAAAGACGACCGACCTCCGCTAGGAAGCGACAGCGGGGCGGCTTGGCTTATGATTATCGCCGCACTTATTCTTCTCGGCACGGCGGTAACGATATTCGGACCGACTTCTAATGGTGAGCCGATAGCTAGCGGTTCCATTACCCCTTCAACAACGGAAACGCCCCAGCCTCGCATTTACACGGTTTCATATAAAAATCGTGTGTTTAGTCCCACTAATTTAAGAATTCATGTTGGAGACACCGTTCGTTTCCGAAACGACAGCTTGGTTTCAATGCGAATTGTTTCAGAACTCCCGCCGACGGGCAGCGATGCTCCCGGTTTTGACAGCGTGGGTGAAATTCCGAACGGAAGTTTTTTTGCGGTAACATTCGCCGTAAAGGGGACTTATAATTATCACAACGCCCGCAATACGGGCGAAGTGGGCTCCATCATTGTTCGCTAATGGCAATTCGCCTACAACTTAGATTATTTTTTTGGCACGCTTTTTTGTACGTGCTAACCGTTGGTACTGGAATTGCGGCAGCTTATGAGTATGGATTAAAACAAGCCGGTAGCGGAGTCGTGGAGCCGGTTGAGCTTTCTTGGCAGACCGGGCTTATTTTCCTTTTAGTTTTTGTCTCTTTTTCTTTGTTTTTAGCTCGCTCTCACCGTTTCAGCCAGTCCTTACTCAAGATTTTAATGGTCGCTGTTATTTTTTACGGCGCAAGCGTGTCGCTGGGAGTCTTTATGTCCTCTCCGCTTAATACAGTCGTCGCAGTATTAATTATCGCGGCTTACCTTTTCTGGCCCCGCGTATTTGTACATGACATCGCGATTATTTTGGGAATTGCCGGAATTTCTGCCCTTTTAGGCCTAAGCCTTACTCCGACCGCCGCATTAATAATTCTTTCCGTCCTTTCTATTTATGACATCATCGCGGTTTATCGTACCGGCCACATGATTCGCATGGCGCAATCAATGATGGAAAGCGGAGCGATTTTTGGATTTTTAGTGCCGTTGAAGCTTTCCGGATTTTTATCATTGCGAAAGCAAGCCCAGGATACCCGCGACTTCATGATTCTCGGTTCCGGTGATGTCAGCTTGCCGCTAATTTTTGCCTGTTCGCTTGTTACGGTTTCTTTGCAAAGCGCGATTGTAACAAGTGTGTTCACCTTGGCGGGGCTTTTTGTAACCCATCTGCTTTTTGTAAACCAAGAAGGCCGTCACCCTATGGCAGCTCTTCCACCGATTGCCACTGCGACGATTCTTGGATACCTTGTTTCGTTAAGCCTATAAATATAATTGAGCGAGTTGGTGATCGTGTCCTCTCGGCGAACTCCCGCAGGCGAATCGGCTTGGTTCCGTCGGTATAATTGCGAAGCACCGACGGACGATTCGCCGAGGGTGTAGGATGCCTGACGCCGCAGGAGCGGCAGGACATCCGGTCGGCCGAAGGGCATGATCACCAACGAGCCATCTTGACACCAAAAATCTTCGTGCTAGAATCGGCGTTACACCAGTTCTTTCCATTTCCCGAGCCCCTTCACTGGGTTCTCGGAAAAAGCTTATAAATTATACTTATAATCTTTTTCCGGGCGACGCAGCGTAAGGCGGCTTGGGGATAACGGCCACCCCATGTCAGTCTAGCGCAGCCGCGCTCGACGGCGAAAAGGTGGTGAGACAGGAGGCCCAACAAGCCTTGGATCCTCGCCATCATGGTCATTTGGTTCCCTCTACCTTCTTCTTGGGGATCGCTTGGACCTAGCCCAAATACTAGCGCTTGAGTTTCGGCCTGGTATTGTCAAAGGGTGGACGGACTGGACTCGGCCAGTTTCGAAAACCTAAGGGATCCGGCTGGAGGGTTGAGGGACTCTCCGGCTCGCAATCATAAGTTCTTAAATTGTGGTATAATAACTCGTTTCGCACACGTCGCATCGCGACAAGAAGCTCTTGGGTTCGTCAACCGAGGGCTTTTTTATTTCTAAAAAATGATATAATGGCTTTATGAAACTTCACTTTCATGGCGGAGCACAGTCGGTGACGGGAGCGAATTACCTTCTTGAAGCCAACGGCGCACGCATACTTATTGACTGCGGGCTGTTTCAGGGCAATCGTTTTTCCGAGTCGCTGAACTACGAGGCTTTTCCTTACGATCCCAAAGCCATAGACGCGATTTTTATAACCCACAGCCACGCTGATCATACCGGCAGATTGCCCAAGATTTATAAAGATGGATTTCGGGGCAAAGTTTTTTTAACGGAGCCAACGAAAGCGGTCGCGCACATCGCGCTTTACGACACCTACGAGAAAATAAAACAAGAAGCGGAAGAAGAAGACCGGGAACCGCTTTATTCGCCGGCTGATATTGAGGGTATTATGGAACTTGCCCGCGGGTTTAATTACAGAACCCCGATTGATGTGGCACCAGGAGTGGTTGCCACCCTTCATGAGTCAAGCCATATTTTAGGCGCGACCATGATTGAATTTGTGGTTAAAGAAAATGGCCATGAAGAACGCATTGTATTCACGGGTGATCTTGGCAACCCTCCTTCTCTGCTTCTGAACCCGATTGATTATGTGGGGGAAGCTGATTACTTAGTAATAGAGTCGGCATACGGCAACCGATTGCACGAGGATCGCTCCCAACGCCGAGAGCTTCTTCTTAATGCGATCCGGGAAACGGTTGAGAGCAAAGGAACACTCATGATTCCATCTTTTGCGATTGAACGTACACAGGAACTCCTATTGGAGCTGGACACATTATTTGAAAACAATAAGCTTCCGCGGGTTCCGATTTTTCTGGATAGTCCTTTGGCCACAAAAATTACCGAAGCATACGGGAAGTTTTCACGTTATTTTAACCCCGACGCGGTAGAGGTATTGAAAAACAATGCCGGGTTGTTCAGATTTCCATGGTTGAGATTCACACATTCCGTTGAGGAATCAAAAAGCATCAACAACATTCCGGCTCCCAAGATAGTTATTGCCGGTTCCGGTATGTCGCAGGGCGGACGTATTTTGCACCATGAATCCAGGTACTTATCTGACCCTAATAGCTCAATTTTGTTCATCGGCTACCAGGTAAAAGGAAGCTTGGGCCGGCGGATTCAGGACGGAGATAAAGAAGTCAGGATATTCGGGCAAATAATACCGGTAAAGTGTCGGATACGTTCCATTGGCGCCTATTCGGCGCATGCCGACCAAGCCGGGCTCGTGAAATGCGTAAGCATGGCTGCTGTCGGTGGCCGCCTTAAAAACGTGTTTATCGTCCAGGGCGAGGATGATTCAGCCCAAGCCCTGGCTCAAAAAATAAGGGAAGATTTAGGTATCGCGGCCACCGTACCGCGCCCGCACACACTTGCGGATCTAACCCGAAACGGAGCCTTGAGTTCTAGCTAGAATGTGATATAATATTGTTCCAACTATATGCAGAGCTTTAAGGTCAACAATATTGTCGTCCCGGAAGAGCTGCCGCTCATTGCTCTAAAGAATACGGTTCTCTTTCCGAAGATCGTAATGCCGGTGATTATACAGCGCCAAAAGTCGGTGGCCGCTTTAGACGTGGCATTATTGCGCGATAATCTAGTGTTTTTTACGGCCCAGAGAAATATTGAGGATGATGTAACCCCCCGAGACCTGATGGGGGTGGGGACTATTGGACGGGTAATGTCTGTGTTTAAACTGCCCGATGGATCGTCTAAAATTGACGTAGAGGGCGTTGCCCGCGCCCGGATCGTTCGTTACTCAAGCGAAACGCCTCATTTTTCTGTGGCGATTGAACCGCTGGTAATGGTTTCAAGCGGAGCCGACGACTTACACGAAAGCGTGCTTGTTCGTCGGATTATTGACCAGTTTCGCCGGATTTTTGAGATGCGCTCTTTTCCGGGTATTCCGCCAGAGGCGATTTATATGATGGCCCAAATTAAGGATGCAGAGCAGGTAATCAGCCTGGTTACCTCTAATTTAAATATTGATGCGCAGGAACAGCAAAGGATTCTTGAGATGACCGATGCCAGGGAAGCTCTCCAGCAGCTGAACCTTTATCTTACCCGTGAGCTGGATATTCTTGATGCGGAAAAAAGCATTGCCAAGGAAACAAAAAAGAAAATCGGCAAGATGCAAAAAGAAATATTTTTGCGCGAACAGCTTAAAAGCATTGAAAAGGAACTTGGCGTGGAGGATGAGCAGGTTGAGTTTGATGTAATCCGCAAAAAAGTTCTTTCCGCAAAAATGCCGAAAGAAATAGAAGAAAAAGCGATTAAGGAATTAAACCGATTAGCAAAAATGCCGGCCTTCAGCCCGGAAGTTTCCTATATTCGGAACTATTTGGACTGGCTTACCGAACTTCCGTGGGAAGCCAAGGTTAAAGATGCGATTGATCTTAAAAAAGCCGAGAAAATCTTAAATCAAGACCATTACGGATTAGACAAAGCCAAGGAGCGAATCGTTGAGTACCTGGCCGTTAAAAAGCAAGTTAAAAAACTTAAGGGACCGATTTTGTGCTTTGTCGGCCCGCCTGGCGTGGGGAAAACTTCTATCGGCCAATCTATTGCCAAAGCCTTGGGACGCAAGTTTGTGCGCGTGTCTTTAGGCGGACTTCGCGATGAAGCTGAAATCCGCGGCCACCGCCGCACGTATGTGGGGGCGATGCCGGGACGGATAGTTCAGGGTATCCATACCGTCAAAAGTAAAAACCCGGTGTTTATGCTGGACGAAATAGACAAGGTCGGCGCTGATTTCCGCGGCGACCCATCGGCTGCGCTTTTAGAAGCACTGGATCCTGAACAGAATCATGCCTTCTCCGATCATTACTTGGAAGTTCCGTATGATCTTTCAGATGTCCTTTTTATCGCCACGGCCAACTCTCTTGAAACTATTCCGCCGGCTCTGCGGGACCGCCTTGAAGTAATTTCTTTCGCCGGATACACCGAACAGGAAAAACTTAAGATTTCCCAAAAATTCCTGATGCCGAAACTTATCAGTGACCACGGTTTATCCGGGGCATCCGTAAAAATCTCCGATAAGGTAATCGGCGATATTATTCATTTTCACACAATGGAAGCCGGCGTGCGCGAATTAGAGCGCCAACTCGGAACCATAATCCGCAAAATTACCCGCAACTTAGTTGAGGCTAAGTCAAAGCGTTCAATCACCGTTACCGCTGACTCTCTGCATAAATATTTGGGCCCGATTAAATATACCCATCAGTCTTCGGAAAAGAAAGATGAGATCGGCGTTGCAACCGGCATGGCCTGGTCTCCTTACGGCGGAAGCATTATCACTATTGAATCGGCTAAAATGCCCGGCCGAGGCCGTCTAATTCTAACCGGACAGCAGGGGAGCGTAATGCAGGAATCTGCACAGGCGGCGCTTACCTATGCCCGCGGCCGCGTGGCCAAAAACGGCAGCAAGGAAGACTTTAATAAAACAGATGTCCATGTCCACGTGCCGGTAGCCGGACGCAAAGACGGTCCCTCCGCCGGAACGGCCATTACCACCTCTCTTGTTTCCCTGTTTACCGGCGTTCCCATCAGGAAAGACGTTGCTATGACCGGCGAAGTTACACTTCGCGGCAAGGTTCTTGAAATTGGCGGAATTAAAGAAAAAGTTCTCGCCGCGCACCGCGCCGGCATTAAAACCGTAATCATGCCCGCAGAAAATAAGAAAGACCTAGAGGAAATTCCAAAAGAAGTCCGCAAGGCTTTGAAGGTCGTCTTTGCTAAAACAATGGATGACGTACTTAAGGTTGCTTTAAAGTGATTGGTGTTCGCGGAATCGGTGCCCCGCCGCTTCCCGACACCGCCATACATTACCGTACCGTGAGGAGATAGTTCCCGGTAACAAAGAATTGGATCGTGCCGAAGGGCACGAGGAACCGATTTTTGTCGGGACTATGACGAACGGTAGGATAATGTATCGGTGGAGTGGAATAGGCGGGAGGCGATCTCGCGAACACCTCCAGCCTGGTGCAGGCATAGTAAAGTAGGTCACGGTAGATAAAACCGGCTCCACTTATTTTTCCACCCTTGTTTTTAGGGTTTTTTGGTATACTCAAACCAGTGTATACCTTCAGGGAACTTATTCGCGATAAGCAGTTTCTGCACGCCACGGCGGTTTTGATCGGCACCATGGTTGGCGTGGGCGTGTTCGGCATTCCATTTGCATTTGCCAAAGCCGGCTTTTGGGTCGGCACCTTATTTCTGATTGCCATTGCTGGAATCACAATACTATTTAATCTAATTTTTGCAGAGATCGTTTTACGCACCGACGGCAAGCATCAACTGGTCGGATATACGAATATTTATCTGGGCCCCTGGTTTAAAAGAATAGTTTTGTTTACTAATCTGCTGGGCATTTACGGGGCGCTTCTGGCGTATATAATCGTTGCCGGAGATTTTTTAAACAATGTCTTATCTCAGTTTTTCTATCTTCAGCCCACCGCTTATAGTTTTATATTTTTTGCCTTTATCGCCGCGATCTTACCGTTCGGATTTCGTACGATTGCTTGGGTTGAGTTCTCGCTCACAGCCCTATTTATCGCCGTTATTTTTATTATATTCGGGTTTGGTATTCCGGATATTCAATGGCCGAATCTGATTGCCGGCGGCGATCCGCATTTCTGGTTTTTGCCTTACGGGGTTCTTTTGTTCGCGTTTGCCGGCCTAACGTCAATTCCCATTATGCGTGAAGTTATTCGCGGCAAAGAGCATCGCATGAAGTCTTCAATCCTGTACGCGGTTTTGCTTGCGGGGATATTATATTTCCTGTTTGCCTTAACGGTTGTCGGAGTTTCGGGCGACATAACCTCTCCCGATGCTTTAGCTGGACTTTTTGACTTCCTTGGAACAAAAGTGGTGATTCTTGGTTCTTTGCTAGGTATTTTAACGATCAGCACGTCCTCATTAATGCTCGGTACCGCGCTTCGCGATATTTTTCGGCTTGATTACGGCTTAAATAGGCGGTGGTCTTGGTTGTTGGTTGTTGTGCCACCGATTCTAATGTTCATCGGGGGACTAAGAACCTTTATTGATGTTATTAGTCTTGTTGGAGCGGTAGCCATTGGCATAGAATCGGTCATACTTGTTTTTGTATATAAAGCAGCTCGCCGCGACGGTTCCCGAGAGCCCGAATTTAAACTTTCTGTGCCAGGCTGGCTCCTTACGTTAATGGTGGCCATGTTTACCGCCGGCGTCATTTATGAAGTTTTCATCTCTTAATTTTGGCGGCATTATGCATGGCGCGGAGCGGCTGCTCTGGTATGCTTTTTTATTTTTTATTCCTTTTCAGGCGCGGACAGTGATTGAGCAGACCGGTGGCGGTTGGCGATTTATAGAATGGCGGTCTATTTCCTTGTTTGGCACGGATATTTTAATTCTGGGTCTGCTGGTCTTTTGGTTTTTTGCGTCTATCCGGCACCGCTCCGGATTCAGTTGGTCTAAGAGTGATTGGTTTTTGGTCGGCCTTACGTTGGTTGCCGGAGCATCAATCCCCGGGGCACTAAACGAAAAAATCGGCCTATATTCCTGGATTAAATTATTAGAATTCGGGCTGCTGTTTTTGTTCATTCGTTCATATGCGCTTAAAACTTTTTCATTGCGGCATTCGCTGTGGGCGTTTGTGTCCGGCGGTGTTTTGCAGGCGGTGGTTGGTTTCGGTCAGTTTTTGCGCCAGGGCGACTTTGGGCTTCAGGTTTTTGGCGAGAGTGTCTTGAGCCAATCGCTAAAAGGGGTAGCTTCTTTTTACTCCGAAACGGGCGATAAAATTATACGTGCTTACGGGCTAACCCCGCATCCAAACGTGCTTGCGCTAATTTTGTTGATGTCTCTGCTGGCCCTGGTGTTTTTGTTTCTAACAAATACAAAAAGAAACGTGAGTATTTTATCTGGCTATTCAGCCGTGGGCGTAGTTTTAATTTTTGGCCTCCTTTCAACTTTTTCCAGAACGACCGTTGCTCTGGCGGGCCTTCTTGTTTTGATTGCCGGTGCTACCGCTTTTGTTAATTCTGCCAAACAAAGACGCTCAGATTTAGTCAGGATTGTTTTTTTTGTCTTGGTTGTTGGGACTTGCTTCGCGCTGATATTCTGGCCTGCGGCCAAAAGCCGGATGACGATTTCTTCCGATGAAGACGCGGTTGTGTTACGCGGGTACTACAACCGCCAAGCTCTGGGTTCTGGATCCGGGTGGAACCTGACCGGAGTTGGATTGGGCAACTTTACGGAATGGCTTATAAAAACGCACCCCGGAGAGGAGACATGGCGCTATCAGCCAGTGCACAACATATTTTTACTGGCCTACTCTGAAACCGGAATCTTAGGCTCATTGATGTTCTTGGGATTTTTATCGGCGGTTTTAGTGCCAGCTCTGCTTAAGTTTTTGCGTTTCCCGGAGTTAAACACAGCTATACCTATATTGGCCGCCGGCTGTCTTTTGTTTTTAGGCCTCTTTGACCACTTTTCTTGGACACTGCAACAGGGGAGGATTGTATGGTGGGGTGTGCTCGCGGCGGTAGCGTCCAGGCCGATAATCCGCTAAAATGGGTATATGCCAGAAAATAAGCCAAATTCAGAAGATAAACGTACTGAATTACTAAGGCAAATTAAGGAGGAAGTGCTTCACCTGACCTCATCTCCCCTCTACGAAGAGCGAATTAAAAACAAAGTTTTCCCGGTTATTGGGGAGGGGAGCCACTATGCCAAGATTATGTTTATCGGCGAGGCGCCGGGCCGCAATGAAGCTGCCACCGGTCGGCCGTTTGTGGGTGCTGCGGGAAAAATTTTAGACGAACTTTTAATTAAATCTGGAATCGAAAGGAAAAGTATTTATATAACCAATATTGTGAAAGATCGCCCGCCGTTCAACCGGGATCCGTTGCCGGAAGAAATAAAATCTTATGCGCCGTTTTTAAAAAGGCAGATTGATATTATTCAGCCTGAAGTAATTGTAACTCTGGGACGATACGCCATGACCTATATAATTGAACGGTTTGGATTGGCATCAGTACTAAAACCGATTGGTCAGATGCGCGGGCAGATACTTGACGCTAAGGCCGGCTATGGACCGATAAAAATTATTCCGCTCTATCATCCTGCTGTTGCGGTTTATAATCGGGACATGAAAGAAACGCTTCAAAGCGATTTTGGAATTCTTAAACCATTTGCCGAATAAATTACTATGGAAGGATTTTTTGCTTCACTTCAACAAAATTTCCCGTTTATTGTTGAGCACAAATATATCTTCTTTTTTCTCGGAGGAGCAATTGAGGGATTGAACACCATGATTCTGGCCGGCTTTTTGTATTCTGTGGGCAAGATCGCATTTTGGCCCGTAGTCATCGCGCTTGTTTTGGGATATTGCGTTCATGGCCAATCTCGTTACTGGTTTGGGCGCTTAGGCGGGGCAACCTCTATCGAAAAATGGATTCGCAAAAATCCGAAGCGGCATGAACGGTTTGAATTACTAAGAAATTATTTTGAAAGATATAGCGGCTGGGTAATCGTTTTAACCAAGGCCACAATATCATTGACGGACCCAACAATCGTCCTTGCAGGATTTTTACGCTACAATTTTAAGCGATTTGTGTTGTTTGATTTTATCGGTTCTGTCGGCTGGGTGGCGGTGACATTTTCTATCGGATATT